>PJUC01000224.1_pt1 | contig 32848 bp, 27 predicted proteins | sample 1512161 | NCBI WGS metagenome assembly PJUC01 (sample SAMN08177676, study PRJNA422409) | Soil metagenome, whole genome shotgun sequencing project. | isolation source: Soil enriched on filter paper | place: USA: Madison | collected 2015-01-15
ATCATTGCCTAGGTATAAAAACCTTCACGGAAAGAGAATTTGCCGCTACCGTTTTAGGTAATCTTTCTAAAAGGCTAACTTAAACAATTAACCCTTTCTATTATTATACAAATCTAAAGGACGTATTGGCGCAATGCCCTCAATGACGTTAAAGATTCAAATCGCCTTCTTTGCCTAGATCGTTCTTCTCCCCAGTAATGGCGTTTTTAAGCATTTCAAACAAGGTGACAATTTTACTCGATCCCGTATCCCAATAGTGAGCATCTTCCGGGCTCACTTTCAATACCCTAATATTCGGATCTTCTTTTCCTTTTTGGAACCACCCCTCCATCATTTTATTCCAATATTTATCAATCCGTTCCTGATCCCTGCTCATGGATGCTTTCCCATTGATGCTCAAAAACGTATAGTTCTTCGGATCGGCATAGAACAAAGAAACCCGATTATCCTTTTCCAGATTCTGGAAAGTCTCACTCTCTGCGGAACATAAATAAAAGATGTTTCCAGATTCATCCACTTCCTGACGGCTCATTGGAACCCCATGCGGATAGGTTGAACCCGATGGAAAGGAACATACCGTTCCTACATCAATATCATCCACAATTGTCTTTAATTTCTTGATTGCCTCTTCGTTGTTTTTATTACTAATAGCCATGATTTTCAAATTTTGATTACCTATTCAACACCTACATCAACATAAAAGTTTTAGGAAATAAAATTTAAAATACTAAAAAATTTAGTAAATTTACCCTGATCATAGGAGGGAATATGTTTGATTTTGGTGATAAGCTACAGATATTGGCCGATGCTGCGAAATACGATGTAAGTTGCAGTTCGAGCGGAGGGAAAAGGAAAAACATAGGAGGTATAGGAGATTCTTCAAGCAGCGGTATTTGCCATACCTATACCGAAGATGGCCGCTGCGTATCCTTATTAAAGATTCTGATGACCAATTACTGCATCTTCGATTGCGCATTTTGTGTGAGTCGGAAAAGCAATGATATTCAACGGGCAGCATTCTCGGTGAAAGAAGTGGTGGAGCTCACCATGAATTTCTATCGCCGGAATTATATCGAGGGATTATTCCTGAGTTCTGGAATCTTCAAATCGGCAGATTATACGATGGAACGCCTGATGCTGGTGGTCAAAAAGCTCCGAACAGAGGAAAAGTTCCATGGCTATATCCATTTGAAAGCTATTCCAGGCGCCAGTGAAGCATTGCTGAAGGAGGCGGGATTGTATGTAGATCGGATGAGTGTTAACCTGGAGATCCCTACCGAAGAAGGGCTGAAATTAGTAGCGCCTGAAAAGGATCATCAATCCGTTCGTGAACCTTTGCAAACCATCAAGACCGAGATCATGGCCTTAAAGGAAGAGAAGAAGACGATAAAGAAAGTGCCGCTTTTTGTACCTGCAGGACAAAGTACCCAAATGGTGATTGGAGCGACAGGAGAGAGCGATCTGGATATCATGGGTACCGCCAATGAATTCTATAAAACCTATAATCTGAAAAGGGTTTATTATTCGGGTTATATCCCCATCAACCCTAAGGATTCCTTGCTTCCTCAGGTAGGAACAGCACCGCCATTGCAACGGGAAAACAGGCTTTACCAAACCGATTGGTTATTGCGATTCTATGGTTTTTCATTAAATGAGATCTTGAATACCCAACATCAGAACCTGGAATTGGATTTGGATCCGAAATTGGCCTGGGCTATTCGCAATCCGCATTTCTTTCCGATAGATATTAATACGGCCTCCTATCAATGGATCATTCGGATTCCGGGGGTTGGCAGGCAATCAGCGAATAAGATTGTGCAGGCGAGGAAGTTTGGGAAATTGAGGGAGGATCAGGTGAAGAAAATGGGGATTGCTTTTAATCGGGCGAAATATTTTATGAGCTGCGCGGATTCGGTGTTCGGCTTGGGATTTCAATATCCAGAGCAGGTAAGAAAGGCATTGGTCAAGCAACCGTTAATCGGGGAGGCTTCAAATTCATCCCGATTGATTTCTGAGGTTGATTCTTATCAACTGACCTTATTTTAAATTGAGAATTATTCATGTAAATTAAGAATCCACCATGTATTATATATTCGATGGCACTTATGCCGGTTATATCTGTTGTGTTTTCGAGGCTTTTTCCCGGAAGGAAATCGATGCTCGACCTACGCGGTTGGATCTAATCCAAACCACTCTGTTTTTCGAAAGTCGGCCGATTGAAACCCATTCGGAGAGATTCCAGCGGGTGGTCCAAGCCTTGGAAAAGAAAATAGGCCACGCCGGCATGAAACTTTTCTATCAGAACTTCCTGGCCGATGAGGAAAAGGCCTGGCTGAATGGATTCCAATTATTGATCAAGCTTTTCCAATCCGAAACCTTGGATCTGAAGAACTATGGAGATCCGCAGATCCTCCAGTTCCATCAGACCATTAAGAAAGTCAATCGCGAGCGGCATCGGATGAAGGCTTTTGTTCGCTTTATGAAGGATGCCAATGAGTTATATACAGCTATTATAGAACCTGATTTCAATGTGCTTCCTTTGATCATTGATTTTTTTAGAAACCGTTATGCCGATCAGCAGTGGCTGATTTATGATATCCGCAGGCAATACGGCTACCATTATAACCTGAAGGAAGTGCAGGAGGTGTTTAGCACGGCCGAAATGCTGACGGATGAAAGCCAGAGTCTGCAGGTGAGTCTGGACTTGAAGGAGGAGGAATACCAGATTCTTTGGAAGAAATATTTCAAGAGTACCAATATCGAGCAGCGCAAAAACCTGAAGTTGCATATCCGACATGTTCCGCAGCGCTATTGGAAATATTTGACAGAAAAGTCCTAAACAATTTTTGTCCTTTCATGTTGAATAGGTAACCATAATTTTTAGACGTTATACCATTTATCATGAAAAGCAAAAAAAATCCAAAGACTGAACAATTGGACAAGCATGTTGTGGACAACATGGACCGAATGATGACCAGTAATGATGGAGTGCCCATCCATGACAACAACAATACGCTGAAGGCCGGCAATCGCGGACCTTCCCTGCAACAGGATCATCTCTTTTTCGATAAACTCATGCATTTTGATCGCGAACGGATTCCGGAGCGTGTGGTACATGCAAGAGGATCTGGAGCACATGGTGTATTTGAAGCCAAGGAGGACCTTTCGGATATTACGGTGGCTGATTTCTTAAAGAAAGGAACGGTAACTCCGGTGTTTGTCCGTTTTTCTACCGTTGCCGGATTTAAAGGATCTACTGACCTTGCACGCGATGTGCGTGGGTTCTCCGTGAAATTCTATACCCAAGAGGGGAATTACGATTTAGTGGGAAATAATATCCCGGTTTTCTTTATCCAGGATGCGATGAACTTTCCGGATGTAGTACATGCGGTTAAACCGGAGCCCGATAAGGAAATCCCGCAGGCAGCATCGGCACATGATACATTCTGGGATTTTATCTCCTTGATGCCGGAATCTGCACATATGTCTTTGTGGGTGATGTCGGACCGGGCGATCCCGCGTAGCTTGCGGATGATCGAAGGATTCTCGGTGCATACGTTCAAGTTTGTGAATGCGGAGGGTAAATCTACTTTCGTGAAATTCCATTGGAAACCAAGATTGGGTGTACATAGTGTGGCTTGGAATGAGGCGCAGAAGATTTCCGGATTTGATGCGGATTTTCATCGTCGTGATCTTTGGGATGCGATTGATCAAGGCAATTTCCCACAATGGGATTTGGGCGTGCAGTTGATCCCGGAGGAAGATGAGATGAAGTTTTCTTTTGATATTTTGGATCCAACGAAGATCATTCCGGAGGAATTGGTGCCGGTGAAGATTATTGGAACGATGACCTTGAATAGGAATCCGGAGAATTTCTTTGCGGAGACGGAGCAAGCGGCTTTCGATCCGGGAAGATTGGTTCCTGGAATTGATTTTTCGGATGATCCGTTATTGCAGGGAAGGATTTTCTCGTATATGGATACCCAGAATTACCGTTTGGGTGGACCGAATTTTCATGAACTGCCGATCAATAGGCCGGTGAATGGAAAATATAATAATCAGAAGGATGGATTTGGAAGGATGGATGTGCTGAAGGGGAATACCAGTTATTTTCCGAATAGCCAGGGGAATGGATGTCCATATCATGCGATGTTGAATGGGGAGATGGGTGCTTCTGAGGGAAAGACGGGATCAAGTGATGGAAAAGGGGGGATGCATGCTGCTCAGGCAGGCATGAAAGGATCGCAGGGCTATCAAACCGGAAAGCAGGAAGTGCAGGGTTTGAAGGTTCGCGAAAGATCTAACTCTTTTGCTGATCATTTTACGCAGGCCAGGTTGTTCTTTAATTCTTTGAGCGAAGAGGAGCAGACGCATATGATCAATGCGTTTAGCTTTGAGCTTTCGAAAGTGAATAACGAGGATATCCGGAAACGGGAATTGGCGATTTTGTATCAGGTGGAGCCTAAACTGGCAAATGCTATTGGGAAGAACTTGGGATTGACGCCATCGAAGACCTTGGATGAATTGACCTTGAAATTTGCGCGGAATAATCATCCGGATTATCCGATTAAACCGAATAAGCCGGAAGTGGAGAAATCTGCGTTTTTGAGTATGAAAGTGAAGGATGGGGAGGGAAATATTGAGACGCGTCAAGTTGCTTTTTTAGTGGATGATGGGGTGAGCATTGAAAGTGTGAATAAGGCGAGAAAGGCTTTGGAGAAAGCAGGAGCGAAAGCGGTGTTGATTTCTTCGAAAGTGGGTCAGTTGAAGTATAAGGGCGGAGAGACAGAGGAGATTCAGCATACTTATTTGACGGATGCATCTGTTTGTTTTGATGCTTTTTATACGCCAGGAGGTGATTCTGTTGCGAAATTGGCAGAGAACCCGGATTATCTGCAGTTTATTAATGAGGGGTATAGGCATTGTAAGGTCTTGGCCTTTGCAAAGGATGCGGAAGGATTGGTGGAAAGGTCTTTTATTAGTAAGGATGAAGGGGTTGTTCTTGAATCGGAGAATGATTGGCTAGCGAATTTTATTACGCAGATGAAGAAGCATAGGATCTGGGCTAGGGAGATGGCTCGGAAGGTTCCTTCTTAGGAAGGGGGAGCGTCATTGCGAGGAGTTTACTCGTCATTGCGAGGAACGAAGCAATCTTTCGATTAGCGTAAAGATTGCTTCCTCGTACCTCCTCGCAATGACGGGTATCTTCAGTTCTTATTGTACTCACATTGTATGCAGAATGTAAGCATGATCTAAGTGCCTTTTAGCACTTACACCTCACTTACATCTCACTTACAACTCACTTGCAGTAAGAACCAAAACTTGTACAAATCTTGTAAAAACCTTGTACCAACCTTCTCCTCAAAATCATCTAAAACCCCATTCCATCACATCCCCAAATCCACCAACCCCCCTTACCAACCCAACCCCTTCACCATGACGTAATTTTCATTAACTTTGCCTCATGTCTACATCATCATTGATTTCCCAAGATACCATCATCGCTTTAGCGACCTCTCCAGGTGCTAATGGAGCCATTGCTGTCATCCGATTATCTGGAACAGAAGCCATTTCTTTAGTCAATCAAGTTTTCAAAGGAAAAGATCTTTCCAAGCAAGCCTCCCATACCGTTCATTTTGGTACCATCCGCGATGGCGAACAGATCATTGATGAAGTATTGATCACATTATTTGTAGGTCCAAATTCCTATACCAAGGAAAATGTGGTAGAGATTTCCACCCACAACTCCAAATACATCATCGAACGTATTATCGGTCTTTTGATCAAAAAAGGTGCTCGAGCGGCTAAGGCAGGGGAGTTCACCTTACGTGCTTTCTTGAACGGTGGAATGGATCTTTCCCAAGCAGAAGCTGTGGCGGATCTGATTGCTTCCAACTCGGCGGCATCCCATCAGATTGCCATGCAACAGATGCGAGGTGGATTTTCCAACCAGTTGCAGAAGCTGCGGGAGGATTTGGTGCATTTTGCTTCCTTGATCGAATTGGAATTGGATTTTGCTGAGGAGGATGTGGAATTTGCTAATCGGGAGCAGTTGCGATTTTTGATCCAGGAGATCCATCAGGTAATTTCCAAGTTGATCCGCTCTTTTGAGCAGGGGAATGTGTTGAAGAATGGTGTTCCTGTGGTGATTGCTGGTAAGCCGAATGTAGGGAAATCAACCTTGTTGAATGCTTTATTGAATGAGGAAAGGGCGATTGTTTCGGATATTGCCGGAACGACCAGGGATACCATTGAGGATGAGATCAATATTCATGGGGTTACTTTCCGGTTTATTGATACGGCGGGGATCCGGGATACGGAAGATGTGATTGAGGCGAAAGGTGTGGTGCGGACTCGGGAGAAGATGAAACAGGCAAGGTTGATTATCTATCTTTTTGATCCTACCCAGGATCATATCGCTGCGGTGCAATCGCAAATTGAAGAGGTGAAGTCTTTGAATATTCCTTTTGTGACGATTATTAATAAATCGGATTTGTTGTCGGAAGGGGATAGGATGGAATATGCGGTTTTGAACCCGATTTATATTTCTGCGAAGCAGGGATTGGGGATTGAGGAGTTGAAGGATGAGTTGTTGAACCAGGTTAATCTTTCGAATATTAATACGGAGGATGTGATGGTGACTAATATTCGCCATGTGGAAGCTTTGCAACATACGCAGGAAGCTCTGGAAAAGGTTTTGTATGGGATTGATAATCCGATTACATCGGATTTTTTGGCGATGGATATTCGGCAGGCTTTGCAGTATTTGGGCGAGATAACTGGGACGGTTACTACGGATGATTTGCTGGAGAATATTTTTAGTAAGTTTTGTATCGGGAAGTAAATTTGTTATTCTTTAGTTATTTTGTGTTCTATTATTTGACTGTCAGCCTTTTATGAAGTCCTTAACTTTTCTTTAGATTACTTTATTACTTTATTCGTTGTCTATTTGCTACACCTTGAATTGTTTGGAGATGTAACAATGAACACATTCAATATAGTCTCATGAATTAACACTAAAAGAGAAAAGCTGAAGAGTGGAATGATTAGTCAGCAGAGAACTCTTTTCTATTCTTCCAAACCACATATTTAAAAGCATTCCTGATTTGATGGACCACACATACTTGTGTTTGAGAATCAGGGAATACCGAACGAATGGTTTGGGTAAATCCATTCAGATTATCCGTAGCCGTAATTAGTATGTCTTCCACACCCTGAGCTTTTAAAATCCGTCAGGACACTCATCCAAAAGCTAGAGCTTTCATTTTTCCCAAGCCACATCCCCAAAACTTCCTTTCTGCCTTCTCGGTTTAGCCCAACTGCAAGATATACGGTCTTGTTGATCACTTTGGAGTTTTCACGAACTTTGAAAACAATACCATCCATCCAGACAATCAGATAAACATCATCTAAGACTCGGTTCTGCCAGGAAACCACCTCACTGGCCACAGCGCTGTTTATGCGGGAAATAGTGGAAGCAGAAACCTCAAAATTATACATTTCACGGATTTGTTCTTCGATATCTGAAACATTCATGCCTTTGGCATAAAAAGAGATAATGATATTTTCCAGATCATCGATTATGATGTGTCTTTTGGGAACTAAAACTGGCTCAAAGCTACCTTGTCGATCCCGGGGGGCCTGGATCTCGGATTCCCCAAAGGAGGACTTTATTTTCATGCTAGAATGTCCGTTCCGGTAATTTCCGTCATTGGTCTTCCCATGTTTGGAATTGTCCAGAGGCTATCCAGTTCTGCATCAAGCATATGCTCCACCGCTTTCTTGTGGAGTTCTTTAAAGAAGGAAGTTAAATCCCCTCCATCCTTGAAGGATTTGAAGAAATCCTTGTTGTTCAATAGATCTTCTTTGTCAATCATAACTATGTAATGTTTAAAAATAATAAAAAGTTATTTCCAATAAATTTTTTGAGATTAAACGGCTCAAAATTTATCGGAATAACTTTTCAACTTTCACAGTTAGTGAAATACTACCACCAATTAAGATATTTCTGAGAGTGAACTATTTCGATTCTTTCACCAAAATGAACATTAATATCTGAATTAATTATTAATGTTGACTACCTAATTCTGAACAATGTTCTTTGTTAATTACCCTATTTCTCATCTTTAATTTGTTTCTAAAGTGTCTTGAAATATTTTGTGTTATTTCTGTATAGTTGTCATTGTCACTGCCTCGTTTCCAATAATAAGGCTTTATGGCAGCACAATTATCATGTTCGAAAATCATATTTAGTAACGTTCTGTCAGATAGTCCACAAGAATGCCCCCAGATATATACAACATAAGAATCGGAGTCTATGAAATCAATTAGTTCTTTATAATTAGCATTATGGAAATATGCAAACGACTTGATGTGAGTTAGGAAATCGTTTATGTTTGTTTTTTCCATTTCTAAATAATCTGAATCAATTTCATCCCCAAATCCAAAAACTGGTGGATTATTCCTTTGAGACAGACTACCATGTATATCTATATTGTTGTAATGCCCTCTTTGTAGTTGGTATGGTAAACCTGTATAGTTAAAGTTCAAGAAAGTAATATTATTAAATTTTATGATTCGCTTACTTTGATCTTCAAAATCTTCCTCCTTAAGCCTATCTATGTGGAATTTATCAATAATTTTAATCGTTTCAATTCCTCCTTCTGCACAATAATTAAAATCATATGGGACATTTCCTTTATTTATAATTTCTTTTAAATATATGCCAAGATAAGATTTGAGAAAATTTAGGTCTTCATTGATTTTTACTAAATCACTTTCATTAAATCCTGGTTTCAAATTAGGATTATTTAGCTTATTTAATAAAGATTTAAGGTTCTTGTAATAAATCATTTCTATATCCACCCAATTCTTATCAATCTGATGTTTAAGTAGTTGCTCGAGTAAATCGGATTTTATTTCAAATGTTAATTGAAACATCAAATCACCTATATGGAAATTGAATGTTTCCATATTCTTTATAATCACTTTACTATCAAACAGATGTTTTACTAATTCGTATAGGGTTGAAACTTTTTTCAAATTAATTCCATAAGATAGCCGGTCACACCTAATTTCTATTAACTCATTAGCAAAATAATAGTCGTTTCTTTCAATATTAATACTAGACAATATTAACCATTTAATAAAATCTGAATATCTGGATGGAAGACCGCAATGCACATCAAATCCATTTCCAACAATAATTAATTTGTTCATAATAAATAGTTTGGAATAACAAATATACAATTGATTAAATCATGTTACTTAATGCCTTAAGTTTTAAAAAGGATTAAAGTTTTATTAGAGCTATTTCTTGGGCCTTTTAAACTTGCTTCTTATTATTTAAGCATAAAGTCGAATTGTATCAAATGTTAGGTTTTTAGATATTATTAAAATCCTATTGGAATTAAAAAAGTAATGAATTACTACTATTGTATTTAAATAATATTCGTTTTACAAATTTCGAACCATATTAAATCTTAAATAAAATCGAAACTTAAGTTCAGCTAATTGTGCGGAGAATAAATAAACTATTCTCCGCTTTTTTTGCGGTAAATAATACTTATATTTATTAGATATAATCCTTAGCTAATGGCAGTCTATTTACACGAACGACAAAATTGGACAGATTTTCAATGGGAAAATGATACTATACTTTACCTATTAAGTGAAGTTCGGCATCTTCAAGGAAAGCTGATTGGAAGAATAGAGTTGTTAGGATTTGATTTAAAAGACGAAGCAAACTTAGAAACACTCATCCAAGATGTTGTTCAATCTTCAAAAATAGAGGGAGAAATATTAAATCCAGAACAAGTCCGCTCATCTATAGCAGTTCGATTAGGGTTGGAAAATTCAGGTTTATTAAAGTCTGATCGTGATGTAGAAGGAGTTGTAGAAATGATGTTAGATGCTACGCAGAATTCAGATAAAACTATAAGCAGAGAAAGATTATTTGACTGGCATGCTGCGTTATTTCCAATTGGAAGAAGTGGATTGTATAAAATTGAGGTAGCTCAATGGAGAAAAGGAGATATGCAAGTTGTTTCTGGAGGTATGGGAAAAGAAGTTGTACACTTTGAAGCACCTAAAGCTGAACGGCTCGAAGAAGAAATGAAGAGATTCTTCGGTTGGTTTAATACGGATTCTCTTATAGATCCAGTCTTAAAAGCTGCTATCGTACATTTATGGTTTGTGACTATACACCCATTTGATGATGGAAACGGACGGATTGCTCGAGCATTAACAGATATGCAATTATCAAAAGCGGATGGTGTCAATCAACGCTTTTATAGTATGTCTGCGCAAATTAAACAGGAACGTAAGGAATATTATACGATTCTAGAAAAAACGCAAAAAGGATATTCGGATATTACCAATTGGGTAGTTTGGTTTTTAAACTGCCTCAAAGAAGCTATTATTGCTTCAAATACAATAATAGATAAAGTCGTTAGAAAACATCAGTTTTGGATGCAAAACAATGTTAATATCAGTAATGACAGGCAACGAATGATGTTGAATAAATTAATGGATAATTTTGAAGGAAATCTGACTTCGTCAAAATGGGCAAAGATTACAAAAGTATCCGCAGATACTGCATTACGAGATATTACAGATTTAGTGAATAAAGGTATTCTAATAAAGGCAGTTTCGGGTGGAAGAAGTACCAATTATGAGCTAAATTGGTAGTTTTTTAAGGTTTACTGACTACAAAATGCTGTTTGTAGTCAGTAAAATCGAAAAAGTAAAACTTTAATTTGTTAATATAAGTATTATTAAATCAGATGATTGTGTTTTTGATTAGTGAATTTGTAGTCATGTAATCAAGTAGTCAGTAGATTTTTGCTTGTAGTTGAGTTGTTTAGTGGATATTGTATCGGGAAGTAACTACGTAAATTAAGATTGGGATTGTTGTGGCTAATGGCTTTCAAAAGAAAACGCAAAAAACACCTAAAAGAAAGATAGAAAGAGCATTATTAATAAAATCAGAATATGAAAACGAAAAATAAACACCTTACGTCATTAGATGATTTAATTACGCAAGAATACGGAAGTATAGGTACTTCTTTACGTGATGAGTTTGAAGCTGGTTATAGTGATTTTAAAATAGGTGCGTTGATCAAGCAAGCAAGGAAAGAGCAAGGATTAAGACAGGAAGAGTTAGCGGAAAAGGTAGGAACAAGTAAAGGGGATATTTCAAGGATTGAAAACAACGCTAAAGATGTTCGTTTTTCTACTATTCAAAAAATTATTGAAATAGGTTTAGGTGGTCATTTAGAATTGTATTAAGTTTTAAAGATTTTTGAAGCTTATCTAAATATTTATTTTTTGATGAAAATAAAATCCCCGCCAATATGCCCAGCCATTTCCAAGGTACCATAACGAGGTTCGGTCTTTGTTTCGGTCATTACGGCTTCTAAAACATGATTGATAAACATTTTTTGAGCCATAAGATAGCTTTCCTTATTCTCACTAAGTGCCTTAATCAAATATTTCATAAAGACCGATTCATCAGGAACCTCTGTATCATTTCCTGAGGTTATGGCAACTCGTGTAATCTTGTTTTCCATTTCCTTAATGGCTGTTGGAGCTTCCGATAAGCCTCGGGTTTTGAAAACCGATCCAGAAAAGCAAGCATCGGTAATTAATAGAATATGTCGGGATGGAATGTTGGATATCTCTTCTAAGACGGCCTTATTTGGCAACCAGGTGGACACATCAGCATATCTGGAATCACTCATCAACCAATATCCTTTTTTCTCCTGTTCCTTCCAGATACCATGTCCTGCATAGAAGATTAATAAATTGTCTTCTTCTTTCAGTGTCAACGTCAGTTCTTTCAATTGCCTTTGTAATTCATTAACTGTTGGATTGTAAAGGGGAATTATATTGTCCTCGGAAAAACCATAGTTGTTCTTTAAAAGAATTTTAAGCTTAACAGCATCCATAATCGGATTGTTTAGCGAAGGGATGGAAGAATCTTTGTAATTTTGACTGGCAATCAGTAAGCAATAGTTTTTCCCACTGTTGGCAATCACGGGAACCAAATCATCTTCCTTTTGTGCTATATTTAATTCAAATTCCAGCTCTTTTGTACCTAAGTTATTGGATTTATCTTTGGCTGTTATTAAATATTTATTGATTCCTGACTTGGCGGGCATTTCTGCCCAAAAGTCTCCAGCATCAGTCAAATAAACTTTCGTGCCATTTATGCTAACCTCTGATATTCCTGAAGGATCAATCGCTCTTCCTTTGATTAATAGTTTATCACTTCCCGTTATCTTAAGTCCTCGCACGGCTGGTTGAATAATCTGGATTTCAGGACCCAATTTATCTGTCGATTGTATACCAGCAACCTTACTTTCTAATTGCGCTAAACCTTGTATGGCTTTTTCATATTCAGGATCGTACATTAATGCAGTCTCATAGGCGGTCTTAGCTTTGTCAAACTCTAGCATCCCAGCATAAGTTTCGCCTAAATCATTGAATAGGATCCAATTATCAATGAGCATATAATCCTAAGAGGTTCTTTTGTTTAAGGAAATCACTTCTTCCAATAATTCCAATGCTTTCTTATATTCGCCTTTTTTCTTGTAGTAATTGGCTAATGCAAGTTTGCCATGAGACCAAGTTTTACCAAAATCAAGACCATAGTTGTTTATTACCTTTTCATAGAATGCTGGAGTCAAGTCATTTCCCTGTTTACTATATATAGAAAACATTTTAGTTTCATATAACCCTTTCATATGTGGTTCTTTCTTTAAATCCACATTTTTATATTTTTCAGCCAATTTAGTCGCATTTTCATAATCCTCAAGCTCTAAATAGTCATTGAACTCAATGGTTTCCTTAAGAATCGGATTTTGCCCCATGGCGATCCCTGAAAATAGCTGGTTAAGGGTTTCATTTACTTTAACCTTATCGTTTATATAGGAATAATAGTTCAGCTTAAGGGACTGTAATTTCATTTGTTCCATATCCATACCGAATTTATTTTTCTTGTGCTCAATTTGGATTTGGATGGATTTTTCTAACTCCTGTACGATATCTTTCTTATTCCCATAGCGTTTTAACAATCCAAATTGAAGCTCATAAAAGTAAATTGCTGCTCTATCTTTATCTACCTCTTGAAATAATTTCGAATGCTTATCATAAGAGTAGTTGTTATTTACCAATATCTTTTTTTTAGGAAATGATTCGACTTTTGACAGCAGGTAATCCATCATCTCCATGCCGGTTTTTATGTCTGGCAATTGAAAAACTTTCTCAATGTTGCCAAACACTTCTACGACAGGATAATTATCCAATGATTGATAAATCTTTGTTTTTGCAGTAGTTAAATCACCTTGCTCTATAGCTTCATTTACATTTTCCAAATACTTTAATGAAACAAGATATTCCTTATTTTGCGCTATGGATTCTTGATTCCAAATGAAGCAATTCAAAAGGGTAATCACGATGAAGATAATGTTTTTCATTTCTTTGTTATTTATGGTCCATTTTTATGATCAGGGATACAATGTCTTTTCCTTGACTCTTGCTTTCAAAAGCTACTTTCTCTTTCGAAAAATCAATATGCTTAGGATCAACTAATTTATTTTTAAGGATTTGATAAATCTTGTCACTGAATGAACCTTGTTGTTTTTTTAAGTCTGCTAAAAACTGATTAAAATCCAAAGGACTTTTACAATATAGAATACATAATTCTTCCTTACCTGCCACCTCATCAAATTCAATGTAATGGTGTTCATCTGGAATGATAACCTCATTTTTGCTATCTGTTAATGCTGGGCTAATGTTGTCGCTATGTGGAAACAGTTTACTGATTATTTGGCTATCATCGGCACTAAAAGCATAGACAAATGCTGGTTGATTGTTCAGGATATGTATTCTAAAGCGATCACCCGCATAGAATGGTTTTTTGGTTTGATAATAGGTTAGGGGAGAAGTTTGATTGGCGCTCGTTACTTTCAATCCTCTTGTACTTTCTATTAGGTTCAATGGAACAGAGGATTGATCCGCCATCAGCAATTGGATTTCACCTGATAAATCTACTTGATTGGGTTTGGCCATTGGAAGTTCGACAAGTTCAAATGCATAACCGGTATACCGCGCTAAATCTTCATATTTGATCCAAATATAGCCTTGATTTCCCCATTGTACTCCCCAACTATTTTGAATCTCAAATGATCCGCCATATTTTTTATCATCATAACCTACTACGCACATCGCATGGCCAGTTTTAACACTGCTAGGATCTTCCGTTGGAACCCAAACCTCTTTTGCATGATCGAAGGAATTGGGTGTCTTCATCCCAAATACTACTGGTTTTCTTTCCGAGATTGATTTCTTGATGGATTGGATTTTTTGGTTGGCATCCGCAGTTATATCGAATAGACGTACATAATCTGCAATTTTTTCTTGTGCAGCCTGTTGAAATTGGGCTTCAGTAATCGATGGGATACAAGCCATAGGAACTGCTGTATAAGGTAAGGCCCCTTTGGTTTTCATCAGTTCTAACGCATATACAAGGATCGAACCTCCGTTGCATGATTGATCATCTGGTTTAAGCATCCGGAAAAGAAATGCTGGAGAATAGGCTATTCTTGTGATCTCCTCTCTATTGGTCATTCCGGCATTAATAGCTTTTACGATGGTATGAGCGCAATAGGAGCTAGCCCAAGCTGTACAGGTTCCATAAGCACCTTGGTTTTTGGGATAGGGGGCAAATGCTTTTATACTTGCCTCTGATGGAACCTGCATGAGGGACCTGGTAAGTCCAGTTTTACGTGCAACTTCCATGGTCGCCTCATCATTGAAATCCATGCCCTTAAATTGTTGTCCAAAAGCTTGGCCTAATAAAATGAAGGTGAGGGTTAAACAATAGCTAATATTACGCATGTTGATTTATTTTTTGTTGAACACAAAATCACCACCTACATGTCCTGCTAATTCCAAAGTACCATATCGAGGTTCTGTTTTAGTTTCTGTAATCACAGCCTCTAAAATGTGATTCACGAACATCTTTTGAGAGGGTAGGTGTTTGTCTTTGTTTTCTGATAATGCTTTTAATAAATACTTCATAAATACCGATTCATCGGGCACTTCTGTATCATTTCCAGAAGTGATGGCTACACGAGTGATCTTATTTTCCATTTCCTGGGCAACTTCCGAGCTTGTATTTATGCCACGTGTTTTAAAGACCGAACCTGAAAAGCATGCATCGGTAATCAATAAGGTGTGCCGAGATGGTATTTTTGCAATTTCATCCAAAATAACCTTATTCGGAAGCCAAGTATTCTTATCTGCTAGTTTAGAATCAGTCATTAACCAATATCCCTTTTTTTCTTGTTCCACCCAAAGCCCATGTCCAGCATAGAAAATCAATAAATTGTCCTCAGGTAATAGTAATCCGTTCATTTCCATTAACATCTTTTTGATGTCTGAACCCGAAGGATTAAAGAGTTGTACGATGTTCTCCTCCAGGAAGTTATAATCTTTTTTCAGTAAAACCTTTAATTTGACGGCATCTGCGATGGGATTATTTAAAGATGGAATGCTGCTGTCGTCGTAATTCTGTGACGCAATGAGTAAACAGTAATTTTTTCCTGACTTCACAGGAACAATTGCATTCTCCGCCTTGCCAGAGGCTTGAATCTTACTAACTTCAAATTGCATTTCCGCAGTGTTTCCAGCTAAATCCATAGCCTTAATCGTCACTTTTGCATCTCCATCTGCCAAAAGAATTTCTCCCCAGAAATCACCATTATTTTGTGAATAAATAACTTGATTATTCACCCGCACCTCCTTTAATCCAGATACATCTTTGGCAATTCCTTTTACAAATAAGGTGGTTTTACTACTTGTAATTTTCAGCCCGCGTTGAATACTTGGTTCCAACAATTGAATGTTGGGAGCTTCTTTATCTACTTTTATCTCTTGAGCCATGGCAACCTCCAATTGCGTTAAACCTTCAACCGCGGGTTCATAATTTGGATTATAGAGTAAGCTGAGCTCATAATCGCTTTTCGCCTTATTATAATCTTTCAAAGCTGCATGAGCCATCGCTCTACCTGTATAATATCGATATTTGCGGGTATAATAGGCGCCAAGGAATCCAGGTTTGTAGGTGGCAGCTTTATTAAAGCTCGCCAAGGCTTCTTCTTTTTTTCCTTCTTTTAGAAAAATGAGACCTTCCCAATAATTTATATCCGGAATTTTGCGGGTAATAAATACATGCTTTAGCATTTGTTCCAAATATTTTCTTGCTTCAACAGTATTACCCTTTTCAACATTTATAAGTAACAGCAAAATTCTGGAATTGTATTTAGCATAAATATTGGATTCTTTGTCCTGCTCAAGTTTTAATGCCATCTGTTCTGCGATATCCGATTTGCCTTCAGCAAAAGCCAATTGAGCCTCCAATTCCTGCGAATGAGTGAGGAGATGTTTTGGAATTTTTTCTCCAGAAGCTTGTTTATGTTTAATACTATCAATGACACGTTTAACGAGATCCAAATCACTTACATCAAAAGCATAAGCAGATAAATTCGCATATTCTTCTATAGTTAACTTCCTATATTTCTCCAATGCTTTGTAATCATTAACAGCTTGTTGCAAGTCTCCAACCTCGGAATTTAACCTAGCTCGTTCTTTCAGCATGTTCGCCTTGTAATCATTTATAGGAGAATATTCATAATTTCCACTTTTATTGTACAAGTAAAGTGTCTGATCATACTTATCCAACACTGTAAATAGATAGTCCACGACTTTATTTCCACCCTTTATATCTTGATTATTAATCTTACGGGTCATAAGGTTACCATTCACCAAATTGATGTTTACAGGGTAGATGTTTAATGCTTCCCGATAGACGGAATCGGCTTCTCCTAATTTTCCATTATCATATAAATCATTGGATTTATAAAATAATTTATAAGCTTCTTTAAGCTTTCTATTGTCATCCTTCATCTTCTCCTTATCTTGAGCATGAGCAGAGAAAATGAGGCAAATTAGGAGGCAGACTAAGATTGATGTAAATGGTCTTGTTTTCATAAATTCTTATTATTTGACCTGGTTGGAAAGGGTTATGTAATTACTTAAAATGCTTTCATCAATTTTTCCAATGCTTTCGTAAAAATGATCAGTTAAAGCTGTTTTCAGTCCTTTTTCATCTTTAGGGTATAGGGTTTTGAACAGTTTAATCTGCGTCTTAAGTTCATCTGCAGTCATAAACACTGGGATAAAACTGCTAAGCTTTCTCGAACTAGGTTTGCCATTTACTGAGGTTGCGAAGCAAAGATCAACTGTTTCTCCAGGTGCCAATACTTTTGTGTTTTCTGTTGTAAAGAAAATGGATTGATCCTTTTTCTGCAATCGCTCCAACATTTGACCATTGCCATGATTAAATTGAAGAAAAAAGATATTATTACCTGAAAGCGGGTAATTGTTACCTATCTGTATGGGCTGGTCAAGTATTAGTACGATGCGATTAGCAGTTTGATTCGATGAAAAATAGGTTACTGGGTTATTTCCATCAGTATGGATGGAACGACTACTTAACTTATAGGTACCACTTAAGGGAATCAATTTATTTTTCAGAACAGCAATTAACTCAGCAGATCCTGAATTCTTGCTGTCTTTCCCCATGCTGATCTCATAGCGACCTTTTTCTGAACTAATGCAGGTAACTTTCGCCGATTGATCTGAAAAATACAATTTGTCTTCAGGTTTTAAAGCATCGCCAACTTTAAGGTCTTTTTTGCTGCTATTCTGCACTTTCCCTTTGATAAAAGTTACATAATAGGTTTGTGCTGTTGCCATTTGAAGTCCAAACCAAAAGCATAAGAAAGTAACTAATATTTTCATGATTGTATAGGTTTTAAAAAATGATCACGTTTGTTCTTTGCCCAATCTAATAGATGCTTTGGACGCCATTTATTATCGTAAAGTTGCATCACGTAGACCAAAGCATTGCATAATAATGTTAGTAATAAGATCTGTATTGGCTGATTGAAAAGGATATGCGATAGCATGGATAGGATGGTAAAGAATGTTGCTGATGCTAATAAGGGTCCTATCCATCTAATTCTTCTTTTTTCAATAGATCTTTTGGTTCGGAAGAGCAGGAAATAGCTAAATACACTTAGCATTAAGAGCATAAAAATCAACCATAATGGTTTTATTAAATGATTGCTATCCTTTAGGCTTAAATATACATTGAGCAAGATTAAAGTCCCTGGACTATTGCCAGCGATGGTTTCATGCACATCGGATTCAAAATTCCCAATTAGCAAGATTTTATCTTTTACAAACTCATCCAGAACCAGTTCTTCAGGAAGAACCAATAATTCGGAAAGATCTACCTTGGCAAATTGATCACTGTTCTCAAAATCAAAAGGTCTAATCTGATGGTCGATGATGAGGTTATTGATAGGCCAAAAAATACTGCTTGTTTCTAATTTTTTTCCTTCAATGCTTTCATATAGTATTTGAGGAATGGTTTTCAAAGAATCACTTTGATTAATTTTAAATTTAAAGAAACCGCTTGTTGCTTTACTATAATCTGCTAAGCCTAAAGGAACGTCTATTACGGTTTTTTCAATATTTCCCATTTCATCAAAATGGGTGGGAAAGACCAATCGATCTAAACCATCTATACTCGCTTGTAAACTAGAATCATTAGGAGAGCTTCCTTGCAGGAAAATATCAGAAAAGACAAATTTATGGGCAGAAGGGTTTTGTTGGAGTATTCGAAAGAATTGAGCTAATTTGCCTCGATCCGTAATGACCTCATTACCTAAGCCATCTTCTTGAGAAATTAATTCTAGATCATGGGAAACATTGATAAAAAGGTAGGAATTGGAATTGTCTGATTGTTTATTTTTGAATAAGTAATGGCGAAGGAGGGAAGACTGTTCCATTATTTTCTGTTCATCACCATAACTAAAGTTAGAGTTCTGCCAAAAAAAGCTTATTAGCAAAAGAATAATAGCTATCACAAAACTAAGGGCATATTTTTGGTTTTGCCTCAATTCCATTTGTTAGAATTTTAGGATAATATCTTAATAGTTTTTCTAACAAATTTATGGGGTAGTCTTTAAACAAAAAATACCCCTAATGGGGTATTTTTGTTATTAAGTTGGGGATTTGAAAGTTAGAATATTAGCATTAATATTATGGTTTTGAAGCTGAGCAATGAAATCTTAAAACTTTTCAAGAGTATTTTATCACAAATTTTACTGCTTTCTTATGAAATGGAGGTTACCGAAATCCTTATAATTGTGTTTGATTATCAGAGAAACTTGATTTAATAATAATACGTCAAAAGTTATTATCTCCCCATCTTCATAATTGATACTCAAAACTTTGTTATCCTCGGATAATGAATAATCATGTTTTACAGTGCCATTCCGATCCCAATGAGCAAGCAATCCACCCCATTTTCCATTTAATCTTATACCTCTTATACCTACGTTGGCTGTATCAAAGGTGAAAGACATCTCTTTTACATCCCCTAACAAATGATCTATAGGAACATTTGATAATTCCCATTTTCCCAAAATTAGTTTTTCTGGCGTGATTTCATTGTCACTTTTGGAGCATGAAAATAATGTGAATAGGACGAATAAAATGCTGATCAGATTTTTCATAGGATTCATAATTTGGTAATTACAAAAGTAAACAAATAAAATTATATAAATTTTTTTTGCGTGCTTTCATCGCTTTTTTAAATAACGCGAATGATTAAAGATGATTATGGTGGTTATTTATTTTCCTTATCAAACAATACTATCATATATTGCATCCCATAATCCAATCCGTTTTTGAAGAGCTTGTTTAGAAACGGCTTGAATATCTGCCCATTTTTGCTCATCATCTTGGGCTAATTCTTCGATCATTTTAAAGGCTAATGGGCCATGTTCATCCCCGTCTAATTCGATATGTCTTTGAAAGTAATAAATAAACTTATCTAATTCCGTATCTGGAAAGTACCTTTGGATTTCCTTTAAAATAGAGGTGAACATATCAGGAATCAAATTTTCTCTTCCAAATGTAAATGCTGCCGCAATTTTGTGAGATTCCTTGGTATCAATAATATTAAAAGTGAATTTTAAAAATTCCTTTATCCTGATATCAACATTTAAATTTTCTAAGCTTTGAAATATGTTTTTAGTATTCCTTAGATCCTTTAAAAAATTGATGATATAGGTGGTATCAGCACCCATAGTTTGCATAGCATCCAAGTACATCTCAAAATGGCTTAACCTTCTTCCGTCAATATATAGATCAGATTCTTCGGCCAAAACAATTTCGTTTATCAAGTATCTTGTGTTTGGAAATTCGGATGCAAACCAAGGAATGGATACACAGGTGAGTTCGATTTGCAATGCTTTCAGTAATGACATAAAATCCCATACAGCATATACATGCCCTTGTGTGAACAATCTTAAATGATCTATATTGTTGATTTTACTATATAATGGATGATTGTTTAAATAATCTTTTTCTTCTTTAATATGGGCTTCTAACTTTTCAAAATGTTTCATTCGGCAAAGGTAACTTTTACCGATTATTATTAATGGTTTAAAACTCTAAAATTATAATGTTAGTATCTTAAAATATTAGGTCAATAACTTAGAATATTAGGTACTCATCCAGGGCACCATTCGAGTTTGCAATTCCTTATTAACTAAATGGCTATATTTATATCCATTTAATGCGTATGAAAGAGAATTGATTCTTGAAATTTACTTATATTTATCAGATGAAGGACATCCAAGAATTAATTAAAGAAATCAGAGATTTTCGTGATGCAAGGGATTGGGAACAGTTCCACAATTCAAAGGACTTGGCTTTAGCATTAAGTATTGAAGCCTCTGAACTTCTGGAATTATTTCTTTGGAAAGATAATGAAGGAGCCAAGCCAGAAAAGCTGAAAGAAGAATTGGCAGATATCCTGATGTATGCCTTCCTATTAGCGGATAAACACCAATTAGATATTAAGCAAATCATTCAAGATAAAATTCATCGAAATAACGAGAAATATCCAGTAGAAAAAGCTAAAGGGAATGCCAAGAAATATAATGAGTTATAATGCCTAAATCTTTTTCCATTTCAAAATATCCTTTTGATTATCAATTGGAATTAACGTTGTTGGATCAACAACGGGATCATCTTTCATGGCCAATCGTATATTTTCTCCAGAATAACCTTCTAAAGGAAGCTTACGTTGGAGAAACGACCGATATGGTAGCACGCATGAAAGCGCATTTGAAATCTCCCAAAAAACAGTACTTGAGTTCCGTATCTCTTATCAAAAGTGAATTGTTCAATAAGTCTGCTACTTTGGATATTGAAGCTAATCTCATCAGGTATATTGCAGCTGATGGAAAATTTACCCTTCAAAATGGAAATTTAGGAATCAGTAATCATACCTTTTACCAACAAAAAGAGGTTTATTGGTCATTATTCAAAGATATTTGGCAAGAACTTCAAAAAATTGGGATTGCTAGACATTCACTAGAACATATTGATAATTCGGACCTTTTTAAATATTCGCCTTATAAAAGTTTATCGAGAGAACAGAATAATAGTTTAAGAACCATTTTAGAATGTCTCTTGGATCCCCAAGCCAAAGTCAGTTTAATTCATGGAGGGGCAGGAACAGGTAAATCAATTCTTGCGATCTTTCTTTTTAAGTTACTTAAAACGGATTTGAATGACTTTAATTACGCTGATTTAGATGAGGAAGATGAAGAACTTTTCGAATTAGTAAAGGCAGTAAAAGCTAAGTACGGCCATCTGGAAATGGGTTTGGTTATTCCGATGCAATCATTTAGAAAGACGATTTCCAACGTCTTTAAGAATATTAAAGGATTGTCTCAAAAGATGGTTATTGGTCCAGCTGAAGTGGCTAAAAGGAAATATGATCTATTAATTGTTGATGAAGGCCATAGGTTGCGGAAATGGAAAAATCTTGCTGCTTATTATGGAACTTTCCGAAAGGTTTCCCAATCCTTAGGTTTTGATGAATTGACCTGTACAGAATTAGATTGGATCCTAAAACAGTCAGATAAATCCATCATTTTTTACGATGAATTCCAATCCATCAAACCATCCGATGCAGACCCTCAGGTGTTTATCAACTTACAATCTTCGCCCCATACTCGGGTAGAAAAATTGAAGTCTCAATTTCGAGTTAAGGATGGAGAATATTATATGGAATATGTTCATCAATTATTTTCAGATAATAATTTGTTAAACAATAGGCTATTCCAGAGCAAAAGCTACGATTTTAGATTGTTCACTAATCTGGGAGATATGCTAGATTTGATTAAACGCAAGGAAAGGGAAGTGGAACTTTCAAGGATGGTGGCTGGATTTGCATGGGAATGGATTTCAAAAAAAGATAAAACTTTAAAAGATATAAAAATTGGAGATATTGAGCTTCCTTGGAATAGTACGGATGTAGATTGGGTTAATTCTGCTAATGCCATAAACGAAGTAGGTTGTATTCATACGACGCAAGGTTATGATCTTAATTTCACTGGTGTTATTATCGGACCAGAATTGGACTATGATTTCAATTCAAATTCGTTTATAGTGTATAAAGATCGCTATAAGGATAAAAACGGAAAGAATACCATTTCTGACCCAAATGTGCTAAAACAATATATATTAAATATATATCGAACCATATTATTTCGGGGGATTCACGGTTCCTATATTTATGCATGTAATCCTAATTTACAGAAATACCTTAGCCAGTATCTCACTGATTCTTCTGCCTTGGAAGAAAACCCTGAAATACAGATCTTTTCTGAAAATGGTCAGAATCGAATTCCATTTTTTGATATTCAAGTGGCAGCAGGAGACTTTTCTCAGTTGCAACAATTGGAAGATGTTAAGTATATAGAACTAATGGATGCATATTATCCGCCTGATCAGTATTTTGCATGTCAAGTCCTTGGCGAATCTATGAATAAGATCATTCCAAACGGATCCATTTGTTTGTTTGAAAAATATTATGGCGGATCACGAAATGGATTGATTTGTTTAGTCCAATCCCAAAATTTTACTGACCAGGATTTTGGTGCTAATTATACCATTAAAGAATACAGCAGTAAAAAAACAGTTTCAGAAGAAGGTTGGAACCATGAAGAAATTACCTTATGGCCGAAATCTAATGATGACGCCTATAAACCTATCATTCTTCGCGATGAAGAAACAATAGATTTAAAGGTAATCGCAGTTTTTGTTAAAGTGCTTACTTAACCAATACAAATTCCTCCCAAGATTTTACTAAATTACTTGCTACGTTATTTAACTGCTTATATTCATTCTTTCCAGCCCCAATATATTTTGAATCCTTCCTCATGATAACATGATAGGCACGGGTTCCAAAGGTCATCCCATCTACATTTTCGGCCACCTGGGTAAATGTGAAGGTGCTTTTTCCGGATTCATATCCAGGAATTCCATTGGTATGAACTCCTGATGCCCATAGGGTCCCATCTGTTTTTAAGAAATAGGAGGTAGGCGTATTCGGATAGACCTCAGCAACCTGATCAGCAATTTTATGCGGATAGGTAGGGTCTGAATTTCTCGTCCCTAATCCTTGGTTTCCATTGACATTCGAGCCAAAGCTCCATGCTTCGTCCTTATTATTGATCATGATCACATTACTAGCATTTGCCCTAACCAGCTTGATATCATCGCTGATCTTTTTAAAGGTATATTGGTCTTTTGCCGTAGGATAGCCTAATTTTCCATATAGATTATCACCCGCGGACCATAAGCTTCCATCATTTTTCAATAAATAGATGTTGGAAAATCCAGTGGCCAATTGCCTCACATCCGTTCCGATCTGGGTCAATGGAAGATCATTTTTGGATCTATTTCCAAGTCCAAATTCACCGCTACTGTTTTTTCCAATTGCCCAGGCGGTGCCATCCGTTTTTAAAATGGCAAGAAATCCGGTTCCCGAAGAAATATCAGCTGCGCCGTCTGTAATCTTTTCTAAAGGCAAGTTGACTGACCAAAGTAAAGTATCACTTAAAAAATAAGGCTTGGATCCCCAAACGCTATTGTCTGTTTTTTGGATGTAAAGTGAGCAACAATCACCTTCCACTTTTTTGACATTATTGTCCACTAATTTGAAACCATTGTTCTTGTTGCCTGCCTCATAGGTGAAATTTCCACTACGAGCCCAAAGTGAGTTGTCCTTTTTGATCACAAAGGTTACATTTTCAATCGCAAATATTCGCAGCTCGTTTTCTTTGGTTCCCCAGGTTGAATCAGGTGCTGTAGAATCTTTTTCGCACCCGAAAAGAAAGGTTAGAGATAAAATTCCTACTAATATGTAATTCCCTTTCATATTCTTTTTCATGTTTTGATTAATTGAAAATAGTGTGATTATTTATAATCCAAAACAAAGGAATTATTATGGAAAAGAAGAATTAAAGGTGGTATTGTATAGGCGGAATTATATAAAAAAACTAAAACATCATATTTGATAAAAACAAGCGGAGGTTAATTGATACGTCAATTAATTAGGTTTAAGATTATTACGAATTAAAAACATCTATAATATTAACTTTATATTTTTTAATATTATCAAATTGTAAATTAAATAAACGATGCAAATAATATTTTATATTTACATAAATTATTTAGCTAATTATTTAAATATGAAGAAATTATTCATTCTATTCACAGTAACATCGGTATTAAGCACTTCATGTGCAACTGTATTCACAGGAACAAAACAAACCGTACAGATTAATTCTTATCCGCAAGGCGCAAAAATTGAGGTCGATGGAATCGAACGGGGAATTACGCCATCGCCTGTAGAAATGAAAAAAGGTTTTAAAGGACAAACGCTTGTATTGAAAAAAGAGGGATATGAAAACAAGATTTTTCAGCCTACAACAACTTTCAATAACGTTTCAATTCTGAATTTATTGGGGATGTTAGGATGGGGGATCGATGCAGCTACGGGTGCCATGATGAAGTATGATCCTGTGGTCTATGAAATCACATTGGAACCAACGAAAACCAGTGCCAAAACGGAAGATGCTAAAACAGCTGAATCCAAAACCGAAAGTCTTTCAAAGGATAATTCTTCAAAATAGAATTCTTATCCAGGATTCATTAAAAGAATCCATTAATAGAAAAGCCTCGAGATAAGGATTATAATATCAGACTAAATTTTACCACCATTATTAACCGCTTAAAACAAGATTAGGCGGTTTTTTTTCGTTTAGTTAACAAGTTTCCTGATTTAATTATTATCCGACTATGCAAATGGATTCTACACACTAATCAATAGTTTAGTAGACCATTAAATTGCTTCTATTTAATTTACAGTTATAGCCTGCCAATCTTGATCACTTGCAACACTTACAGGAACTCGAATACTTCCGCCATCTTTTAAAAACTCCAACTCTTTACCAAGGGATGATCTTTTAACCTTAAATGCAAAGAATCCGGTGTTATTTGTCCTGGCGACTTCTTTACCATCCATGGCTACAGCAATATTTGTTATACTGCCGTCATCCGCTTGCGGTTTTTTCAAGAGATGTCCAAACAACGCCACCTCATCATCATTCAAAAATAGGGGTGCATATTCGTTTTTATAATCAGCTTGTTCTTTCTCGAAATTTTCTGCTAGACCTAACTCCTTGGAAAGTGCTTTCGCATTAGCTTTTAAAGGATATGGATATGTCCCTGGAACGGATGCATTTTGATATGCCTGTGTCAAATAAACCTGCGCTTTATTCTTTTTGATAAATAACCTGTCGGCAAAACGAGCGTATTCAACGGTATTAATAACCTTTGTTTTGAAAAGTTTCTCTACAAAAGGTCGATATTTCTCTTGTTGATCGATTTCTGCATGCTGAATGATGTAATAAGCTCCATTTAAAGCATCTGGACTTATAGTTATAGACCCAGCAATATATTGGTCAATTAAGGGAAAAACCAACTGCTGGTTTTGAAAATCCTGTTTTTTCAGTGCCATCATCTTCATTACAAGACTGTCTTTCGGATAATCACCTTTGTTCATCAATTTGATCAAATCCTGCCTAATGGTTTGATCTTCCTTGTATGCTTTTAAAATAAGGCTATCAGGGTTCGATTTTGCTTCAATACCTGAAGATTGGGCGTTAGCAATGGATATAGCTAAGATGGTGAAAAGAAATGGGATAACTGCTTTTATAATCATAGTTACCATGATTTAATGGTTAAAATTGTAAAATAAATGTACTGAATTTTCTTGTTGATAATTTTTTTTAATTCGGTAAACTACAGCTGGTTATCGGTAAAACCAGTCAAACTGTCGGTAAGTCTTACTAATCCAAAACCCCTGTCCACTCATTTAATATCCATTTACACTCATTTCCCAGCATTTCTATAAAAATTCATCTCAATTTTAATAGGAAAAACATTTATTCAATCACATTTAATTAAAAAGTCATGGCGAAATTAGTAACAGTTGAAGCGACCAACAAAGTAGGCAAGATCAACATCAAAGCAAGGCCAGTTGAGGTAATTAAGATCATCCAACTTATTGATACCAAATTAAAGGAACGTTTTGATCAATTAGGGGGAGAATCCTTTTTCGGTCCCATAACCAAAAAGGATAAAACGGCATGGTATTCCAAAACGGCCTGCCTGGTCTATAACAAAACGCTGAAAGCAGTATTTGAAATCCATGGAGCCATTTATCAGAAATGGTTGCAGCTGGGTGGTGTGAATTGGGGAATCCCCGATACAGATGAATCACCATGTTGGGATGGAAAGGGCCGATACAATCATTTCAATAACGGCGGTGCGAGTATTTTCTGGACGCCTGAAACTGGGGCTAATGGCATCTGGGGAGATATCAAAAGGAGATGGACCGAATTGGGTTGGGAGAGGTCTTATCTAGGTTATCCCACTTCGGATGAAACGGATTTTCCGGATGGTGGAAGAGTGAATGCATTTCAGCATGGTGGGATTTACTGGTGGCCAGATACTGGTGCGATCGATATCAACGATATTATCTTGAATTATACCGGTTTGGTCTGCATCAAAGAAACTGGAGAATCTTCTGGAGCGGATGAACCTTATGTGCTGATGGGGGTGATAACACCCTTCAATGGTTATGGATTGCGCTCGCGAACCTACAGCAGTGTGGATTCGAATACATCAAGACCGGATGTAATGGAGGTGTATCGCGGTAAGCCGAATGGAATTGCATTGCATGTTACCTTAATGGAAAATGATGAAGGAGATCCTGATAAATATAGAAAGGAAATCACGGACGCTTTCCAAAAAGCACATCAAATTGGAACCGCTGCCTTAGCTTTTATTCCTGTTGTGGGAGTTGGGATTGCCGCAGTTTTGGGCCCGCTTATTCAGAAGTTTGTGCCTGCGATTGGAAAGGCCATCAATGATCTCTTTGGGTTTGGTGATGATACGATCGGGGTTCAGAATATCGTGTTGACGGGAAAGGATTTGATTCTTTTGGCGAGAAGGACAGGAACCAATAATTATAAACATGTGGTTTATAAGTTTTCTACGAATAATTTAAGGGGAGAAAATGCAAATTATAAGGTTTATTTTGATGTGTTAGCGGTTTAGATTTGTCATTCTGGGGATCTGTCACCTACATTGCGAGGAACTGTCCCCTCATCGCGAGCGCCTTTCCCAGTCATTGCGAGGAACTTTCCACGTCATTGCGAGGAACGAAGCAATCTTTGGAATATGTCATGGTGAACTTAGTCGAGGGATCTGTCTGTTAGTAAACGAACAGATGGTTCGACTAAGTTCACCATGGCATGGGGAAGATTGCTTCGTCGTGCCTCCTCGCAATGACGCTGGAAGATTGCTTCGTCGTACCTCCTCGCAATGACGAACAGTCATACCTCACTTTCAAACATCCTATCGTCATAATTTCAAAACAAATAACGTTAGCAAAACATATTATCATCTTCCAGCGTTCTACCTTCACAGCAGAAAACTATTGCTAAGGAAGGAGAAAATAACATGACAAGGGAACGAGTACAAGACCTGATCTGCCAAGGTTATGACGTATTGATGAAAGGCAGTCCCGAAAAGGTAAAAGGCGATCTGAATTACCTTTTAGCAAATGTCGATGAAGAGGATACTGGCCTTCTTGTTTTAGAAGATCTACTGTATCTCGATGAACAAGACTTACTTTGGATAAAGGAAAGATCCTAAATCATATTAGATCAATAAATTTCCTTTATTATAATCTTTATATTCAGCATGATAAGGATATATTCATGATTCAGAATGAAGGCATATTAAGTAATCAGAATGAAGGAACGTTAAGTAATCAGAACGTTAAGTATTCAGAATGAAGGCACATTCAATATTCAATATGATAGAATATTCAATATTTAGAATGATTAGCACATTCAAATTCCAGAATGATAAGCCATTTAATAATCCGAATTAAATACATAGCCAATATAGAATTATATACCCATTCTTTATATTCAGAATGAAAAGCATATTCTTTATAATCAGGTATGGTTAAACAAATTCACTCTACGGCCATTTAGGATATCTTAAGCACTCTGCGAAATTCTAAGAAACTCTAAGATACGCTAGCCGCTCGAAGCAATTGATAACATTCTAAAAAACTCAATTAAACAAAGATATTCTAGCCACTCCAACCCATAAACAACACTCCAAGCACTCTACAAGAATAACATAATAAGACACTCTACGCATTCCAAGCCATCTACAACACTTCAAGCCCCTCTAAGATGCCCTCAGATCCGAGCGTTTATCAATATCCAAAATCTCAAAAATCTTCTTGAGATGATACTTCACGGTATTCTCCGAAATAAATAACATAGCACTTATTTCCTTATTGGATTTATTTTCCTTCACCAATTGGATGATTTCCAGCTGTCTTTCCGTAAGTTTAAACCTATTCAGATCAACAGATTTACCTATTTGAGCAGCATCCTGCAACGAATTCACCAAAAGCGATTGTAATTTATCCCGCATAGCCTGATTATCCTTTTCCATAAAAACCTTCTGCCTATTGTTTGCACGGAACAAAAGATACATTACAATAAGTAATGCGAATAACATCATCAGCACCACTATCAAAAGATACCTGATCATGCGATCGTATTTGCTTTCCATATCCGCATTTTCCTGGTCCAATTTCTTTTCCAACAGCACCAGGTTACCACTCACTTCTCGATCGTTGTACTTCAACCTCATTTCAGATAATTTTCGTTGGGTGAAATAGGCATTCTTATAATCCTCGTTTTCGATGTAAATATAGAGCAAGGTTTCATCCATGACGATCTTACACAGATACACATTGTGTTTTTCGGCATAATAGACGCCTTTTTCATAAGCCTCCATTGCCAAATCCTTCTTTCCCATACGATTGTACAGGTTCATTTTTACCTTGTAAATATTCGGGAGATGCCTTGGGCTTTCCTTTTCCAGTAACAGGATGCAATAATCAAAATACTTTTCTGCCGCCTCATAATTCCCTTTTTCCATTTCCAGATGACCAAGGATAGATTCGTAGAAGACCCTTGTTGCACCTTGTATATACTGAAGCTTTTCAGCTGTAAACCAAGGAAGCAACTTCCGGAATTCATCCTTCTGCTTGAGGTCAAAATAGATGAACAGTTTTTCCATCAAAACCTGACTTTCAACCTCAGCCGCTTTATTGGATTTTTTCCCTTCCAACATTGCCCTATCGAGGTTATTCATCGCTTCGGTATGATTATATAAGCGTTTATATGTCCTTGCCTTTAACACATAGGCGTAGGACTTTTCATAGGCGGATTGCTTGGGATCACGAGTTATTTTATCTAACAAAATAATGGATTCATCAGGCTTTTAAACATCATTCAAGTTGTCTATCTTCTTTAAAAGAAGTCCTTGATCAATAGGATTACCAAAAGAAAGTAAACTGCAGCAAAAGCTAAGAAAAAAGCCTGTAAGAATACGCAAATACATGTTAACAATGGTTGGTCGAAAATTCAATGAAAGGCAAAATTACGTAATCGCCATGGTTATTTTATTGCAATTCAATAAAATTATTTCTTTAATTTCTGCAGATTGTAAATCGTTGAATTTCTTGCCCTAGGATAAGTTTATTCTGTATCTAAGCGTGTAATTTAGATTGACGATTTTTCACTTAAAGTCTGGGTTATATTTACGTAATAGTGGAAAATACTGATGTTATAAAATCCTGAAAGTTAATATATCTTAATGTCAAAACCTCCTGAGGTTAGAACAGCTTAAGGCAGGAACATATTGAGGCTAAAAAATCCTGAGAATAAAACATCCTGAGGCTAAAACTTCCTCAGGCAGAAATACAATCTAACTATATATTCTTCATATTAAATAAATAACGATGAGAAAGTTAATCTTCTTTATGCATACAAGCCTAGACGGCTACATTTCTACACCAAATGGCGACCTAAGCTGGGCGAAGCTCGATGAGGGAATTTTCGACTGGGTCTATGAGATGACACAACGGTCAGACATGGCCATGTATGGACGAGTAACCTATGAAATGATGCAAGCCTATTGGCCAGATGCCGGCAAAAGGCCCGATGCTTCCGAGCATGATAAACAACATAGCGCATGGTATAACCAAGTGGATAAGGTGGTTATTTCAAGGACGCTAGATGGCACTGACCTTCCTCATACCACCGTTCTGGGGCACAATCTAAAACAAGAGATCAATGAATTAAAAGAAGCAGGAGAGAAGGATATCCTGATTTTCGGAAGCCCTGGCGCATCCTTGAGCCTCTTGGAATTGGGATTGATCGATGAGTTTTACCTCCTGGTCAACCCCATTATCCTTGGACATGGCATTCCGTTCCTACAAAAACTTCCAAAAACGGTGAGTCTGCATCTTCTAGAAACCCAGATTTTCCCTTCAGAAGTTGTTCTTCTACATTATGCGGTCAAAATGCAAGCTTAATTCTTTTTCAAAGCCGGAGCTTCCGCATTAACTTCGGCTTTCCAGGCATCCAAATCAGCCTTTAATTTGCTGGTAATTTTTGGTTGCTTCTCCGACAGGTTGTTTGTCTCTGAAGGATCCTTTTTGAGGTCATACAACTCGATCCTATTATCCTTATAGAATTCCAACAACTTATAATCCCCAGCTCGTACAGCCGATGCAAGATTATTTTGCAACTTTGCTGTCTCTGAAGGATAATGCCAATATAGATTCCTGTCTTTAAGTTTTTTACTGGTTAATATGGGAACTAAAGATACACCATCTAATGGTTGCTTATTAAGCTGATTTCTAACAAGTTGTTTACCGGTTTCAGTTGTGCCTTTTGTTTTTCCCTTCAAAGGCTTAACTCCAAAACCTCCTGAGGCCACCTCCACAAAAGTAGGGTAGAAATCGTAAGAACTGACCGGGGTTTGCTCCACCGATCCAGCCTGAATTACCTTTGGCCATCTCATGATCAAAGGAACTCGGATTCCGCCTTCATACAACCACATCTTACTTCCCCTTAAATCGCCATTATTCGCGCCTTTTCCTGCCCCGCCATTATCCGAAAAGAATACCAACAGGGTGTTCTCGGCCAAACCCTGATCTTCCAGTGTTTTCATAATCCTTCCGATTCCCGAATCGATGCTCTCCAACATCGCCGCCAAATAGGGATTGTCTTTATGCGGACCATTATGATTCTGCCCGAACAATTCCTCACTCTTTCCTTCGCCATATTTTGCGTCGTATTTTGCCCGGTATTTCTTTACCAGATCTTCAGGTGCTTCCATCGCGGTATGCACGCTGTAATAGCTGAGGTAAAGAAAAAAAGGCTTATTCTTGTTCCGTTCGATGAATTTGACAGCTTCGGCATTCTGCCTATCTGTTAGGTATTCATTTTCTGCTCCTATGGTATAAGAAGCCACTTTATCGTACGGAAAAAAGTAATCGCCATTAGCTATATAGGAAGTTTCTGAACCGATAACCTCATCAAATCCATGGGCTTCAGGACCTCCCTTGGAGTTCTTGAAATGGGTTTCCAGATGCCATTTGCCAATCAATCCTGTATGATATCCCAATTCCGATAAGGTTTCATTCAAAGTAACATGATCCTCCGGGTTTAAATACTTTTTGGTCTTTGGTCCTTCAGGAAGAAAATCCGTGATACCTACTCGAGCGGGGTATTGCCCGGTCATTAAGCTTGCTCTGGTTGGCGAGCAATTGGGAGCTGCAGCATATGCCTGCTGAAACTGCATGCCTTGAGAAGCTAAGCTATTCAGGTTTGGAGTTTCGTTGAAGGTGCTGTTGTAGGTGTTCAGTTCGCCCCAGCCCAGGTCATCGGCCATGATGAAAATGATGTTTGGTTGATGTTGTTGAGCGATAGTATGTGGGCTAATTAGACAATATAGGATAGTTATAAAAATAGAAATGGAGAGATATGGATTATGGAGATTGAAAGAATGGAAATAGGGTGCTTGTTTAGTTAGGTTCATAGGGATAGGATTGTGGTTTAAGCTTTTAAATGGTTGTCATTCAACAAGTATGTTAAATGATAATTTTAAACAAATATATTAATCAGATGAATTAAAACCTAACCTTTAGTAGTGGAAATCTGTACGTCATTGCGAGGAGGCTTTACCGTCATTGTTAGGAGGCTTTTCCTATCATTGCAATTAAACTTTACCGTCATCGTAAGTTTGTAGGGAAGTTATAGGAATTAAAGAAACAGAATATAATTTTGTATTTCATTTAGGATACAGCGAGAGAGGGAGTAAGATTTTTAATCGTCATTGGTCCTTGAGAGACCCTTCGCAATGTTAATCCCCCTCTCTTATTCCTATCATAAAC
>PJUC01000225.1_pt1 | contig 32626 bp, 31 predicted proteins | sample 1512161 | NCBI WGS metagenome assembly PJUC01 (sample SAMN08177676, study PRJNA422409) | Soil metagenome, whole genome shotgun sequencing project. | isolation source: Soil enriched on filter paper | place: USA: Madison | collected 2015-01-15
AAGCCATCAACATGCTGAAAAGTACAAAACATCGACTTGCAGCCTAATATTGCTCATGAAATTATAATGGAGCTCCAGAAAGCTATAAAACAGAAGAAGGTGCCTTTTTAGACACCTTCTTGTTATAAATATGGGCCTCCGGATCTGGGCCAGGCCGTTCCGTCTCCTCCTGCACCAAGAAGAGATGTCCTTGACCAGGGATCCAGGTCCTTAAGCATACTGGTCTTGGCTATGGGGATCTTATTCATTGCCAGAGATCTTGCCGTATTTAATTGTGTCTATCGATCGGGAATCCCCAAGCTAAATTCGATCCTTAAAACCCTTTGGAAATCCTAGCATCACCACCTCTTATTCATCAAGAGCGGAGATTAGGGTTGATTTGACCGAAATCTTTTATATATTTGGGTGTTTGTCAGAACACCCTTGATGCGCATAAGCTCAAGGTAAAAAAAATGCAAAGGTAAAATTTGATTAGGATAGTACCTTCGGGTACTATCTTTTTTTGGCAAGTTTCATAAAATCACTAGTATATTAATTTATCGGTCCCCGCTTATAGTTTGGCGGGGATTGTTTATTTGGACCAGTTGGAACGGGGACTCACTGGTTTAATCCAGGATATTTAACGGAGATCCCATCCAAGGCTGACAGATAGCATACTTAAGGGCGGGCCTTCAAATTTCGGTTCATTTCAAATTGGGGCTAACTGCTGGGGAAACTGCTGGCTCATGTGCCTGTTCCCCGCCCGGACATACGGTTACAAAAGTGATTTTTTTTGTCCACCTACCATCTATGTTTCCTCCGAACGCACATATTCCATGGATAAAAAGCAGTTTGCATTTGTTAAATCCGTCAACCGGCATTATATATATTTTATATGAAGATTGGGCAGAGATGGTTTGCACATATCGCCTGTAAGGGACAAATTTGGGTAGATCGATTCAAAGCCTTCTTGGCCGGAAGCCGTAAATCCGATGCGAGATCGGATACATTGTTAAACAAAAAACCGGACATACTATGGATTTATCAGCATTGGTCTCCCTAATAAAAGTCCTTTCAGAAACTCCAGTTTCAGTCGAGGGAATGAAGGATCTATTTTCAGGGGACTCATCTGAGAGGAAATGCAACATTGTGTTTCCGTTTTAACTGACCCAAAGGTGCGCATTTACCTTTGCGCACCTTACCTGGAAAACCATTTTCGGATCCATGGCTTGCCCTGAAGCTTAGATTGACCATATGTTATTAACCAATAAGACCTTCTCTTTTCCTTTGGAGGAGAAAAGCTGGCGGGAATTCGCCTACTTTTCTGGCAATGTGTGTCATATATTTGGGCCAAAAAATTTTAAGGATGCATTTTCATTGTTCGAAAGGGCAATTGTGTTCTCGCAGATTCAATCAACCCACCATTTCCAGAAAGAACAGGAAATCGAACTCGGGCCTAAGGGGGCAGGGCAGGATCCTGAACTGTTTGTCACCTTCCATTATGGCAAGTACAGGATGCTCCCTCTGCTCCTGATTACCTCTGGCAGATCGGTGGCGGTGGTAATCTCGGAGGAAGTATATGAAAAGTATTCGCGATTCTATTCTGGATGGATGCAGACTGATAATGATGGACCGAGGCTTTTTCTTGAAAGGGCCGAGAACCCATTCCTGGGTCTGCGAATTAGAGGGCACCTTGAGCGGGGAGTAGATATTTTTGTATACGCTGACGGGAATTCGGGTTCGAAAGGTTCAATTGTTCCCGATGGACTAAGGGACCAGCAGCTCCTGATGGGATCAATCGGTATAAGGAGCGGATTCATGGAACTGGCACACCTGCTTTCTATAAGGACCCGATTTGTGCTGGAAACCTCAGCCAGCGTGGACGCTGGACCCTATTTGCAGGTCATCGAACGGTTTGACCCAAAAGAATTCAAGGACAGGTCGGATTTCGTCGATACAAGTATACGGAGGATATATGCCCGTTTTTCTGAATATCTGAAGGATTCACCAGTGAACTGGGAATCCCTTTTCTACCTCCATCTATCAAGGCCTATACTGTCCGATAAAAACATCTGGAGTCCTGAACACAGGGTCATGCCCCTCTACTTCCCAAATATACTGGACAGGTTCAGTTATAGGGTTCATCAGGTCGATTACCAGAACCATTTTGGACTTTGTAAATTACTTTTGGACTGAAGCGACGGATTTCGTATTTTAAGGGCAGCAAGATATGCCCACTCCCAACAAAGGACCCGAGCCATGAGGAACCAGAGGAATTATTTGATCAAATTGCACGTGATCAGTTGGATGGTCTACGCCCTGCTGTTCTATGCCATCAACAAGTTGGGCAACCAGGACCTTTCCTTCTGGACCGTTCTGGTGTCACTCCCTTTCTTTGCGTTCGTATTCTACGGCGTGAGGACCATTCTAAAGAGGTGGATAGGAACAGGCAAAATCTTGGCAGGGATCTGCCTTCTTGGAGGGTTCCTGGTGATATGCGGGCTTTTGGTCTATCTGATGACCTATGGCTGGCAACAGAAAGGGATCGTATACGGTAAATATGTCGTTCAGGGAAAGGATTTCGATCTCCGGGAGTTTATCCAGACCTGCCTTATCATGTTGGGACATTTCACTTTTCTGGCAATCCTTGATTTCCTGAATTCCAAAAGAATGAACGAAATTGCAGAGAAAATCGAGCAGATGGAGATGAGGTTCAGGGAAGAGACACTCCGTAAGGACTATGAATACCATGGTCAGGCTGAACAGATCCCATCACATTTTCTGCTTAACGTATTCCAGATGTGGGAAAGCCAGTTGGGGACGGCAAATTCGCAGATCGGATCCCAGCTCACCCAGATGTACCAGCTGGTGGAATATTTCATGGGTTCTGGAAGTGTGGACGGGGGACGGGAAATCCTGTTGAGCAAAGAGATAGAAATGGCAAGGAAATACCTGTCGCTCCAGATGCTGATCTCCTCCAGAAAGCCACAGATGGAATGGAAAGTCTCGGGGAACACCAAGGGAGTGGTCATACCACCAACTACCCTTCTTGGTCTGGTGATGAACATATTCAAGCATGGATCGGCTTATGATCCCCTGCACCCGGCAGTTATCGAGGTGGATGTGCAGAGGGATTCCTACAGGATTCTGGCAAGGAACAAATGCAATGCTTCAGGTCATGGCCTGATCAGCCATGGGCTTGGCCTTGTTCATATGAGGAACCGTTTGGATACACTGTTCAAGGACCGCTGCCAGTTGAAGATCGAAAGGGACCAGGATATTTTCCTGGTCGACATCTTAGTAAGGTTAATCTAGGCATTATGATGAGAAAACTGTATACCATCCTGGTCGATGATCAGGAAGTATTTCTGGAAAAAATGAGATCGGAATTCAAAAAGATAGAATTCGTGGAATTAGCAGGTAGCTTCACCAACCCTATGCATGCACTGCGGTTCCTGCGGGTGAACCCGGTTGACCTTATCATTCTGGACGTCGAAATGGAAGGCATTAACGGATTCGAGTTCATGGATGCCTCCCCGAAAAGGGAGGTCCTTACGATTCTGTGCACCGCCCACCAGAGGTTCGAGGAACTGGGGTACGACAAGCGTGTGGTCGATGTCCTTTTCAAGCCTGTTGAACCCTTTCGCCTTAAGGTCGCACTTCAGCGTGCCCTTGATGCCCTTAATTTCACGAACCACCGAATGGACAATCAGTGGAATGAAATCGAGGACAACTATGACTACTTCCACCTGAGTGGCCCCGGAAAGGGCCAACGGGTAAGGGTGTTCCACCGGGACATCGTCTATCTTACCGCGGTGGATGGAATGGTGGAGATCACTACCATTAACAGGCACAGTATCCATATGTCCTATAGATCCATGAAGGATATCATAGGGGGTACATCACAGGGACTTTTCCTACGGTGTTCCAGGAAATATGCTTTCAATGTTAATTTTTTTCATTCCTATCGTGACCATAAGGTCTACCTGAACCATACCGAAGAACCATTGGATCTGGGAAAGATCAGATTATCTTCGGAGTTCAAGACATTTCTTGATACGAATAAAATTTAGAATTAGGGTCAGTAAAACTTTGCCGCCTTCTCAGAAGGATAAATCATAGGTTCGGTCTATTTTATCACTAAGATGGAAAACCCGACTTATAAACAGATTTATTTTTTCAAAAATCTACTTGAACTGATCATCGTATGGAGAGCAGAAAAATTTCCTCCGCCAGATCTACCTGATAGGACCGGACTGTTCAAACAAATGCAGGAATATTGCGGAGAGTTCCAAAAATCGCTCGAGGAAGAGCTGCTGGGACCAGTGGAATCAATGGAACAGAAGAAGAAGCTGATGGACATGTATGTCCAATTGCAGCAGATACTCAGCGGAGGGTGGGTTCTTTTGGAAATGAAGTCCCCCCAAAGTGAAGCGGATTTGGTCTTACAGGCTGTGGTGGGCCATGTTTCTGAAATGATGAACTCCATTCTGGAAAAGCTGGAATGTCCGATCCCCGGATCGTCCAAGTATCCGGACCTTGCGGATGATAGGGAGCATATTGCGGATCTCTTTGAAAAAACAAAACCTTTTTGGACAGGGGACCTCCACATGGGGCTCATGGGGGAAAGGATCAAGGAGTACATAATTGGTACTGATCTGAGGTTCTTTCCAGGTAAGGATGCAGGGCAGTATTTTTTAAAGGTGCTCAGCTCGGTTGGCGGCTGGGACTGGTCGGAGGATCTGGCCCACCCATTTTCGCCAAGTGGAAGATTCCTATTCTACATGAACTATAACTCCAAGGCATTTATGGACGATCTAGTTCGTTGTATCCAGCATAAGGTCTCCGAGCAGCCCACATGGGATGCCAAGTTCGTGGTACTCTTGGATTGCCGAAAAAAAATGCTGCAGATGCACTTCCGAAAAGATGCCGTCCTCAATCCCGCCTATCAGGGGGTCCGGGAATATCTAGAGAGCTGGTTCGAGGCAGAGATCTTCTATTTGGAAAATGCAGGGGTATTGGTGGAAGGGAATAAGCCAAGAACAGTGAGGACAGAGGTAAATCCAGCAAATAAGTTGATGTGCAACCTATCGGCCGACCAACTCTCGATCCTTCTAAGGGCAATGGATGAGATCCGCCTGGTAGAGGCAAGGTCCCTCAGCCAGGTCTATAGGATGATCGTGCCGTATCTCTCTACAAAGAACCGAAAACACCTGTCCGCTGATTCCCTACGGGTAAAGTCCTATCAGGTTGAACGATCGGATAGGGAGCAGGTATTGGAGGTTCTGGATCGGATGGCATCGAAGGTCAGCGCCCTTTGATCTTGGCGCCATCCAAATGGAAGCATAAATATTATTGGATTGAATAATGGTCCGTAATAAATTCAGGACGGGTCATTAGTTCTAAAAATTATCCTTCTATGGTCGTTGTATCGTCCAAACCTAATTCCTTTCTTTCCATAGATCTGCGATTATCCGTTAAAGGCCTCCGTAAAGGATAACAAAGCACCGCAATTGGAAAAAATAAAGATATAAAATGCCGGTGGTGAAAAGGAAAAGGTGGATCCTATTTATTGCTAGATGTGCCATATCCGCATCGTACCCAATCCTGGCCTAAGTAATCGGAAGAAAAGTGAGGAAAAAATACAGTACCAACCTGGTCCAAAGTGTTTTAGGTACACCATCTGGGACTGGTGTACCTAAAACCATAATAGTTTTTATTATGGCAGATTCCTGTGACTCCTTGCACCTTTTCGATCAATGCCCATGATGGTACAGTACTGTTATCATTCTTCTAATCCAAAAAAATAGGTTTCTATCCTAAGTTCATTCGAATCAGGCTTTCCCAAAGAATGATGAAATTGGAATACAGTTTCAGTCCTGGTGCCTAAACCTACATTCTGTACGAACAGCAGTAGGACATAAAGGATGCTGACCATAACCACTCCGGGGGTAGATAATTAATATGGTGATCCAAAAGGACATTGAAAATGCGCTTGGCATGAATTTATATCCTGTGAGGTTCTGATCCTTAGATATCGTATTATAAAAAATCCTTGCCAAAATAAACTGGCAAGGATACTAAAACAATTATTATTAGGGATTTAATTTAGCAATCAAAAAATGGGCAGTACCAGAAAGTACCACCCTTACAAGTTATACCTAATCATTTACCAGACCTGATATTTTATCAACCAATAGCCTGATGAACATTTAAATCTAATTAATTTTTTTAGCTATTACAAGCTAATGACGAGGAGTTGTGGCATGTCTGGCAAATGTATATCAACACAGCACCGGATGCTATAAACTTTGATTCGTAGACCATTCCAACAATAGAAAAAGGGGTAGCATTTTTAAGTGCTACCCTATTCACATTTACCTAAGTAATCCACCAGAATCAATTTCGATTATTTAATAAATCTGAGAATCATTCAAATATATTGAATATTCCATAAAAAACAATCCCTGTCGGAAAGGGGCCAACAGGGAAAATTAAATTAGATGTGAGAATGCCATTACAGTATAAAGGTAATCGAAACCTCGTGGAAACGGATATTCCTATCCGTTAATTTTTGTATAAGGAATTGTTAATAATCGGGCCATTGTCTTTTCAAAACCTCCATGGCTCTCCACATTTTCTTCATGTAGATTAATCTATAAGTACTTAATGTTCTTTATTATGACATCTATCATAGCTGTCCCAAAAAGAGTAAGCAGGACAAGCGACTGGCTGACTGCCCTGTTCATATTATTTATTAAAGGTATCCCTTGGAGGTATTATCAGGAATAGGAGTTTATGTTGAATTAATATGAAGTAGAATACGTGTTGATCTCCTCGTTCGGGAACCGATCTTCAGCACAGGTTTAATTATTCGGTAATATCTCCGAATAGTGGAGGCCGTAGGACATGATGGGTTAAATGTACTTTAATTCCCCATGTCAGAAATCAAATTGGTATTATCGACATATGGTTTCTGATAATGTTTATTTACCGTATTCCCTCCTTTCCAACGGCTCTTACCATCTGGTCCTTCCGCTGTATTTTATCCAGTCACTGGGATAAAATTTTTAATAAGCGAAATATGCGTAATTACGCTTATGTTTGGGATGAATATTGCTTTATTTACTCCGAACTGGCAATTCCTGCAACTAACATCAATATTCCTTAAAATAGAATGATGATGTTAAATTATTTGGAGAACGTTATCCTTTATAGGGTATACCAAAATAAGAGTTTATTGGATCTTGAGATGCATCCCAACTTTAAACCTACGTTAGTGAGATTGGTTCGGTCCTCCAAACTGGTCCCTAAAAATGATAACGGTATAATTTCGGAATACCCTATGAATTCGAGATAACCAAATTGGGGATTCGACAATTGTTCTCCTGAATCGATCGATTGGTGGTCATATTTCCGGGCATGGCCATCCTTTAGGATAATTCATCTTTTTTTTCCGGATAACGTTACTGGTGGGGCTTGGCAATATATATCTGGTGGCATCGTTGGTCCGGATCAGATCCCAAGAAGGTGTAGGTGGGGCATAATATCCTCCCGAATATATGTTGATTCCGCTTGATCTTGCGATACCTTACCCACGATCGGCTCGATCCGACTTCAACCACACAGCAAAATACCTTCGTTTACCAGTACATCCTGCCCAATAACCTTTAGGCAGGCAAGCCACTTGCGTTTTTTGGAGTGGAATAAAGTATCTGGACAAGGCATCCCAGCGGAACCGTCACGCCATCTCACCGATAGGAATTTTTGCCATATTCATCGTGCCAATTCTCTTATACAGAATGGGTTATGGCCTGTTGGGGTCCATATGGCAAACTTAGCAGTGTTTCCATGTACCTATTAATACACTGCTCCCCCTCGCTCCATTTTCCAGAACAACCCCATCATTTAGCAAAATTAAACAACCTTGGTCCATTTGGTTCTTCTGTTTCCATAAGCTGGTCCCTTTTTGTCCGGTATTGACACAAAATATCTTGCATCATGACTTTGATAGAAGTTCGTTCTCCCAGAGAAGGGTTACTATTTATAAAAGGGGCCGTTTAAAATCCATCCTTTGAGCCGTTATTTTATCCCCCCATTATCGATCGGTCTGCGCCGATGCACTAGGATCCATGTCTGCATGGGTACAATTCTGGGTACAGGTCCATATTGTACTTGACCAATCTATGTTAATGGACTTTCTTTGGTCATATTGTTTTGCATAGTCCGAGAAGGATGTGTGAATGTGGATCCTGCCCCCTGAGGGGAATGGATTTAACTGTAACGATCGAATTAACATTTTTGAACCCTCCGGTGTGCTCCATGGTGCAATGCACAGGAATAACACATGCTAAGGGATGCAACACCGCAGGGCTTCATTTTAAACCAGATATCTTATGAGAACACCAAAAACGAACAGGGACTCCATTCCTGGAAAATTCAGTTTCATTCGCACCATTCTTTCACTTGCATATGTGCTGATCGTGCAGGGCAGCTTATACGCCCAGGATGGGATTTCCGGAATAAACGAAGCTAACCAAAGGGTTAGGAGCTATTTCGATGCCGGAACGAACCTCATGTACGCAGTGGGAGCCCTGCTGGGGCTCATAGGCGCGGTGAAGGTCTTCCAGAAATGGAACAATGGAGATCCTGACACAGGAAAGGTTGCCGCAGCATGGTTCGGAAGCTGTGTATTTTTGGTTGTGGTGGCGACCGTTATCAAATCCTTCTTCGGTATTTAGCACCTAAGGAATGGAAAAATTCAGGATCAACAAAGGCATCAACACGCCACTGGAATTCAAAGGTCTCAAGGCCCAGTACATCTGGTACCTGGCCATAGCTACTCTGGCACTGCTATTCCTATTTGCTCTGCTGTACTATCTGGGAATTCCATCCTGGATTTCGCTGGGCCTAATAGGATCATCCGGTGGTACTATGATATGGGTAACCTATAGGCTTAGTGATCGGTTCGGTCAGTACGGTCTGCAGAAATGGGCTGCCCGAAGGAGGTGCCCCAAGGTAATAAGGATCCGTTCAAGGGCCATATTCAATGACCCAAGTATTAAGGAACATAAAAACTTTCCGGGATGAAAAGAAAAACCGATATCAGGGAAGGATGGCCGATAATAGGGTACCAGGACGGTTTCCTTTTGGGCAGGATGGGAGAAGTGAGCAGGGTCTATTCACTTCAGCTCCCTGAGATTTTCTCACTTTCGAGAAAAGAGTATGAGAACTATCACCAGGCATGGACCAAAGCGATCAGGTTGCTGCCGGTCTCAAGTATCGTCCACAAACAGGATTGGTTCTATACAGGAAAATATTCTCAGGACCTTAATAGGGATTGCGGATCCTACATCTCGCAGTGCAGTGAACGTTACTTCCACGAAAGGCAGTACATGCAGCACGAATGTTACCTGATCCTGAGCATGGTGCCCAAAGGACGTGCAAGAATGATGTCATTCGGGAGGACGCTCCTCCATGGATCACCTGTGCCCAGGGATATCCTGGATCCTCAAGTGGTAAACGGCTTCAAGGATGCCTGTGAACATTTTTGCGGGGCCCTCTCGGACTCTGGCCTGGTCCAGGTAATGCCGGTTGGGAGCGATGGACTGTTCAGTACACCGGACTCCCCTGGACTATTGGAGCGGTACATCTCCCAGGGTCAATCTCCTGGTGAAAGGATTTTGGGTGATATTGATCTTTCCGGAAAGGACATCCGAATCGGAGATAGGGAATTAAGGATCTATAGTCTTGGTGATGTTCAGGATCTCCCCCAGTTCTGCATGCCCTGTACAGATTATGAACCCTATAGCAGTGATAGATCGGCCTTCCCCGTAGGATTCGGAAGTTTACTCGGTCAGCTTATGCCCTGTGACCATCTGGTGAACCAATATATATTCATAGGGGATGTCAGCGCAAGGTTGGATCAGCTGGAGCGTAAAAGGCTCCGGTTACAGTCCCTTGCTGCCTATAGCAGGTCTAACCTGATCGCCAGGGACTCGACAAATGATTTCCTGAACGAGGCCATAGTCCAGCAGCGCATGCCCATCAGGGCTCATTTCAATGTCATGGTCTGCAGTTCCGATCAGAGTGAACTTCATCGGATGTCCGGTCTGGTTGCCGGATCGCTCAATAGGATGGGATGTGGTATAAAGGTGGAGAGCGTTGGCGCCCCACAGATCTTCTGGGCGGGGATACCTGGGAATGCTGCTGAAATGCCGCTGTACGACTCTTTCGATACCTTCACCCAACAGGCATGCTGTTTTCTCAACCTGGAATCTTCTGCCATGTCATCCACAAGTCCTGTAGGCCTCAGGCTAGGGGACAGGCTGTCCGGGAGACCCCTGCATGTGGATATAAGCGATGAGCCGATCGAAAGAGGAATAACGACCAACCGGAACAAGTTCATTCTGGGCCCGTCGGGCAGTGGGAAATCGTTCTTCACGAACCATCTAGTGCGGTCCTACCACGGGAGTGGTGCTCATGTGGTCCTTGTTGACGTTGGACATTCCTACCAAGGGCTCTGCCGCTTGCTGGGCGGGTATTACTTTACCTATAGTGAGCGTGATCCCATAAGCTTCAATCCCTTCCACATACCTGATGGTGAACTTCCCGACACCGAGAAGCGTGAGAGCGTAAAAGCACTGATCCTTGCTCTATGGAAAAAAGATGACGAACCCTTCAGAAGATCGGAATATGTCGCTCTTTCCGGGGCCATCACCGGTTACTTTACGCATATGGGCCAGGATGGAGGATTTGCATGTTTCGATGGATTCTATGAATACCTGAAAGGTCCCTACCGTGAACAGATCCGGCTGGAAGGGGTGAAGGATAGGGATTTTGATCTGGAGAACCTCCTTTATGTACTAAGGCCATTCTATAAGGGCGGCGAGTTCGACTTCCTTCTGAACGCCAGGACAAACCTGGACGTGCTGCAACAGCGCTTCATCGTTTTTGAGCTCGACAGTATAAAGGACCACCCCATCCTATTCCCGGTGGTAACATTGATCATCATGGAGGTTTTCATCTCCAAGATGCGCAAGCTTCCTGGGATCAGGAAGATGATCCTGATCGAGGAGGCGTGGAAGGCCCTTATGAAGGATGGCTTTGCGCAATATATCCAATATCTGTTCAAAACGGTCCGGAAGTTCTTCGGAGAGGCGATCGTGGTCACCCAGGAGATCGATGATATCATCTCTTCTCCCATCGTTCGCCAGACAATCATCAACAACAGTGATTGTAAGATCCTTTTGGACCAGAGGAAGTACGAGAACAGGTTCCAAATGATCGAGGAGATGCTGGGACTCAGCGAAAAGGAACGGGCTATGGTCCTTTCGCTCAACCGAGCCAATGAACCGAATAGGAAGTACAAGGAGGTATTCATTAGCCTTTCGGGCACTTTTTCCAGGGTTTACCGTACGGAGGTGTCCCTGGAGGAATACCTGTGCTATACCACAGAGGAGCGAGAAAAGAAAATGTTGGAGAAATTCGTGGAATCCAAGCTTGGGGACTACACCGAAGGCATTAAGGCCATGGCGGAACACCTGAGAGGAAAAACAGGGGGGGGAACATGAATAAGATAAAACCCTTAGCAACCGCCCTTTTGGCAATATCCCTAGTCCTTCTCCCTATGGCAAGATCCCATGGACAGCTGGTGCTTGCAGAAGTCCTCCGGCTGGCGATAAAACGTGTAGTCAAGGCTTTTGATCTGAAGGTTCAGAGATTGCAGAACGAAACAATATGGTTGCAGAACGCCCAGAAGGTCCTGGAAAATGCCCTTTCCAAACTCAAGCTCCAGGAGATTTCCGAATGGACACAGAAGCAGAAGGAACAGTACCAGGTATACTTCAATGAGTTAAGGACCATACGAGAGGTCATCGCCAGATACAGGAGGATCCAGCAGATAGTAAAGATGCAGTCGGACCTTCTCACCGAGTACCAGGAGGCGTGGAAGCGATTTTCCTCCGACCCGAATTTCTCGCACAAGGAGCTGATGGAAATGGAGAGGATGTACGAGGGAATGCTCGATAAGGGACTTGATAACCTGGAAGCGGTCCTTCAGGTCATCCGGCCATTCAACCTTGAGATGACCGACCAGCAGCGTATGGAGGGGATCGACCGCGCTGCACGGACCATGGCGGCCATACTGTCCGATCTGAGGGCCTTCGGAAGGCAGAATGTTCTGCTCAGCCTGGAACGCTCAAAGGACGAAGCCCAGAAAAAGGCAGTTCAGGCCCTTTACGGAATTGGGAACAACTAATAGTTTAATCACCATGAGAACAATATTTTTTATGTCAATATTTGTGGTCCTGGGCCTCCAGAGGTCCAATGCGCAGACCCTAGGGGAGTGGACAAGACAGGGTGCCACCCAGAAAAAATACCTTATGGCCCAGATAGTGGCAAACGGTGCATTCGCGGAACTCCTTTCCGGTGGGTACGGTCTTGCCCGCTATGGTCTTGCCATGGTGGGCGATCTCTCGAGGGGGGAATATTCTCTCCATCGGAGATATTTCGACTCGCTCTCCCGGGCATCCCCTGGAGTACGCAGTTCCTGGTATTTAAAGGAGATCCAGGAGATCTATGGATCGATTGCAAGGCTTGCCGGGTTGTCCGAAGGACCGGAAGAGCTGTACGGGATACCAGGTAGGGAAGCCTCTGTTCTACAGGATGACCTATATGAACGCTGTGCAGAACTCCTGGATGCACTCATCGGGATCCTTCGGAGTGATGGCTTCAGGCTATCGGATTACCAAAGGATCCAACGTATCGAAAAGGTCCATGGAATGGTCAGGCTGGCACACCGGCAAATCTTGGAACAACAGCTCCAGAACAGGGCAATAAGGTACCTGCAGCAACGGGATGTCCAGCAGCTAGAATTTTTAGGTAGATCCTACCGGTTTAAATAAATAAATGGGAAGAGATGAAAAAAAAGTTATTGATCGGTATTGTGCTATTGGTATTGATTTCGGTGCAGGCCCGGGCCCAATCAACCGAAGTACAGCAGCTCCTGTTGAATGTGGAAAAATTGGCCCAGTTCAAAAAGGTGCTCAAGGATATGGAGGAAGGGTATGAGATACTGAAAAACGGGTATAACCATATCCGGGATATCTCCAAAGGGAATTTCGGATTACACAGGTTATTCCTCGATGGCCTATTAAAGGTGAATCCGGCGGTCCGGAACTACCACAAGGTGGCTTCCATCCTATCCATGCAGAAACGGATACTCGAGCTCTCCATTGGCCATACTGGGGACCTGGTACGGCATGGAGGCTTTGATCCAAAAGAACTGGAGCATCTGGAAAATCTGTATTCCAGGGTACTCCAGGGCTGCCTAGAAGAACTGGGCGAACTCACTATGGTACTGTCCGCTGGTCGGGCAAAAATGGATGATGGAGAACGGCTACGCACCATTGATTCGGTCCATGAGAGGATGGAACGGCACCTTCGGCTAATTAGGTCATTGACTGCGTCCAATAGTATCCTCGAATACCATCGTCAAAGGGAGTGGGATCATATGGGTTCCATGAGGAGTTTGCAGGGAATAACAAACCGTTAAATATTTTACAGAAATGAAACGAAGACATTTTATGGTGATCTTTTTTGGTTGCCTGGCCCTTTGCCCCCAGATGGTCCTGGCACAGGATCTCGGGCAGGATCTCCTCAGCCTTCGAGAGGTCCTCGAGCAGCTTTATTTAGAAATGGTGCCCCTCAGCCAGAGGCTGATGGGTGTTGGCCAGGGGCTGGCAGGATTCGCTGCCCTACTGCATATTTCCATAAGGGTATGGAGGCACCTGTCAAGGGCAGAGGGCGTAGATGTCTACCCCTTATTGAGACCGTTTGCGATAGGACTGTGCATTGCCTTTTTCCCTTCATTCATGGGGCTTGTGAACGGAGTCCTTTCACCGACTGTTGCTGCTACCAATGCCATGGTGGAAGATTCGCAAACAGCCATTGAGGTGCTCCTTGAAAAGAAAAGGGAAGCTGTAAAGCAGACCATCCCGTGGCAGATCTATGTGGGTGAGGGTGGTGAGGGGGATCGGGACTTATGGTACAGATATACCTATAAAGATGAAGACCCCTCAGAAGAAGGGCTACTACAGGGCATCGGCAACGACATCAAGTTTGCCATGGCAAAGGCAGCATACGGTTTTCGAAATGGGGTAAAGGAATGGATGAGCGAAATCCTTGAGCTCCTATTCCAGGCTGCAGCTTTATGCATAGATACCCTCAGGACATTCCAGTTGGTGGTACTTACCATATTGGGACCACTGGTCTTCGGACTGTCGGTTTTCGAGGGTTTCCACCACACGCTCACCGTCTGGCTTGCCAGGTACATCAATATCTTTCTCTGGTTGCCGGTGGCCAATATATTTGGGAGCATCATCGGCAGTATCCAGCAGAAAATGCTACTGATCGATCTGGCCCAGATCCAGGTAATGGGCGATACAATGTTCGACAGGACCCATCTGGCCTACCAGATCTTTCTGATTATCGGGATCGTAGGGTATTTCACCGTACCATCAGTGGCGAACTATATTGTCCATTCAAGTGATGGCAGCGTATTTGGTGTTCGCGTTACCCAAATGTTCTCCTCAACGGCAGAAAGGGCAGTAGTTGTTTCATCCTCAGGATTATCGATGGCAAGGGATTCATTCGGCGATGCGGCCTCGTCGATGGGACAGGGGATGGCTCAACAGGCTTCCAATTCTCCCTATTTCAACGATCAACAGGGTTTCCGGGCAGGTAAGAGCAGGAATTCCGAATAATATCCATAAACCAGATTTATCATGTTCAGAAAATTCAACAACCTTGATACCGCCTTTCGGCAGGTTCGTAACTTTTGCCTCTTGATCGTGGCCATTTTTGCTGGCATCTGCCTTTATTCGGTGTACAGGAACGGCCAGATCTCAAAGGATTCCAATCAAAGGATTTATCTGTTGGCACCGGGCGCCGTACTCCAGGCTGTTGCCTCAACTCGGGGTGAGAACCTCCAGGTGGAGGCACAGCAGCATGTGGAAAGCTTCCACCGTTATTTCTTCACCCTTGACCCTGACGAAAAGGTGATCCGTGAGCAGCTCTCCCGTGCGCTCTACCTGGCTGATGCCAGCGCCAGGAGGAGCTATGAGACGCTGCTCGAGAAAGGGTATTATCGGGATATCATTGCAGCGAACATCAGTCAGCGGATCAGCGTAGATAGTATAGTCATGGAGATGGGTTCCCATCCCTATAAGTTCACGTTCCATGGTTCCCAACAGATCATCCGATCCAGCGTGGAGACCACACGGCGTCTGGTAACCATGGGCCAGCTGCGGGAGGTAACAAGGAGTGCCAATAATCCCCATGGATTTCTAATAGAGGGCTGGAGGACGACCGACAATTCAGAGCTGAGGACCATCGAAAGGAAATGAAGAAGGAAATGGACACAAAAGCACCAGGAAATTTCCATAGGTTGATCAGGAACAGCATAACCTCTCGGATCAGGGGATTACTTAGAGGTATCTATTTTTTTTCACTGCCATTGGTGCTCCTTCTTGCCCTATGTTTCGGTGAGCGTTTCAAATGTCCCACCAACAGCGGGGAAATGTCCCCTACCGGAAGGTTTGGCAGGGTGGTTCAGGTCTCGGTGCAGCCCTCTGATGAAGTACAAAATACTATTTACCTAAAGCGGTTGAAATCCCATAGGGATTTCCTGGAGCGGATCATGGACTGCAAGGCCCCTGGATGCGAGCAACTCCGTAGCTCCTTGGCCCGGGAACATGCAGGACTCCTGGATTCCCTGTATACAGCTATCGAATTACTAAAACACAAAAAAATCTCTAAAAATGAAAATCATAGATCAACTCAAAAGTAGATTGAAGGGAAGTCCCAAGGGCACTTTCCTTGCCATCAGCCTTGCCATTGTGGTCATTGGAATGTTCATCCTGAACACCTTTGGCGACCGGTCCGGAAGAACGGTTCAAAAAGATGGACTAATAGGGGAGGTGCCTAGTCCTAATCCTGATAAGGATCTGGTTGTCAGTAAATTGGAGCACTACGAGAGGTTGTCCAGGGAGCTGCTAAATGAGAACCTCAGCAATGGTGTGAAAACCGATACACCAGCATTTGTCGATTCGCAGGAGGAGCAATGGGCTCTTCATGAGCCAGGACCCTATGGCCGAGACCGGCCCATCACATCTGCCCAAGAAAAGATCTACGATCGTCTTGAACAGATCGGCCGTCTAATCAAGGATCCGGAACCAATGGTCCCTCAGGATGATTATGCAAAATTGTCCTACATGGCAGGTTCGTCAATCCCTACCAGCCCACAGGACGCTTCCATCAAGCAGCTTGAAGGAATAATGGCAGATTACACTCGATCAGATGGGCAGGATGAGGAACTGCAGCAACTGGGAGTTCTTCTGGATAAGATCCAGATGATCCAGGACCCAAGTAGGATACCGATGGACGATGGAATGGAAGGGATTGCGAGAAGGCCAGCGGTACATTCGGTTTTTAGACACGATCCTGGAATATCGCACTTAACCCTGGATACACCTGATCGAATGGGGGAGAAGGGCGCGTTCCAAAATATTGAACTGGAGGGAAGCGAAACCACCGGCGATAATTCATTCCGGGCCATGGTGGAGATGGACCAACTGGTACAGCACGGCTCCATCCTCAGGTTACGTCTTTTGGATGACTTGACAACGGCTGGGCTGAGGTTCGAAAAACAAAGTCTCCTGTTCGGAGAATGTTCGATCTCCCAGGGCCGGCTCAGGGTCAGGATAAGCTCCCTGCATAAGGGAGGGAAGATCCTTCCCGTAAATCTTGAGGCCCATGATCTTGATGGAATGTTGGGGCTTTACGTTCCGGGCACACTACTTTCCGAACCTGGTGCGAATGCACTGCAGCAACAGGTCAACAACATAGCTATATCGGACCTGGAAAACCCCGGCGTGGGAAGATGGTATTCCAAGGTTGCCGGCATCGGTGTGGACGCTGCACGAAAGGTCTTCTCCAAAAGACCGGGTAACAGAAAGATCAGGATCAGGGCAGGGCATCAACTGCTGCTCGTCGACTCGGAAACCGAAAATATTAAATAATAGGTAATGAATACAAAGCAACATTATGAGAACAGTCAAATTCACAATATCATTGGTCCTGTTTCTGAACTTGACCTGCCTGAATGGCCAGCAACCCTCCGCCCAGCTTTCTAAAGACAGCATACTATTTAAGGAGATACTGATCTCCGATAACATGACGACACATATCGTCTTCCCTGACCAGATCACTATGATCAATCTGGGCAGCAGCGAGATAGCTGCCCAGAGGGCGCAGGGTTCAACGAACGTGCTACAGCTCAAGGCGATTTCCCCCGAATTCCAAAGGACCAACCTTACGGTGATCACCAGCTCGGGTTCCCTGCACTGTTTTGCCGTTGGTTACACAAAGGAACCAAAGGTGATGATTTATAGGTTAAAGGATACCACCCATACCCCTTCCGCTAAATTCATCAGACCACCAGTGGACCTAATAAGGATCAGGTCCATTGCGCAGAACCTGGTCTTGAAGAAGGGTCGGCGGTTGACCCGCAGCCACCGGGTAGGAGGGGTTAAAGCAGATCTGCAGGGGATATACCTCCATGGAGATCAGTTCTATCTTCCGATCATCCTTTACAACACGGGCGCGGTGGGATTCCAGGTACAGGGTATTTCCAGCAGCCTGGTCCCCAGGTCCCGACATAGGGAGACCGCAATCCAGCACCTGGAAATCAAGCCATTGATGGTCCTTGGACAGCAGGAACTGGATTGCCGTATGGATAATCCGGCAGGAATGGTGGTCGTACTTCCTAAGTTCTCCCTGGCCCAGGATCGAAAGATGGTTATACGTATACTGGAGAGGGAGGGCACGCGGAACCTGGAACTGAACGTTAAAAATCAGCATCTGGCCAAGGCAAAGGTGATTTTAGAAGAAAAAACCGAAAATTATGAACCATAAAAATTATGAATATCTCAAAGAACAGCTGCTCTACAGCGGTTTCGGTAACGGGCTTGAGGATTCTCTGAAGGACAATCTACAGAGACAGCCAGAAGGCTTCCAGTTGCTCTTCCAGACTGGAATGGGAAAGGGAAGGATCCGTGCGGAACTCAATTTTTCGAGATCCAGCCAATCAGATATGTACTTCTTCAATTCCTATAGGCTGGAAATCGTGCCCCAGGGTACCGAACAGAGAAAGGCCCAACTCTTCTATGTTAACGGCAGGGACCGCTATACATTGAAGGAGGCCTATAATCTCATGCATGGTAGGTCTGTATTCAAGGAACTATCAAATCGCCAGGGGGATCGGTATGAGGCATGGGTCCAATTGGACCTCAAAACAATGGACATCAATGGAAACCACCGTTTCAGGCAGTTCCATAAGAATTATGGGTTTGATCTGCAGTCGGAGCTCGATAGGTACCCTATCAGGGAGCTCGAAATGCCCGATAGGCGACAGGACCTGATCGATGCCCTCCAACGGGGTAACCGCCAGCCTGTGACCATGGACCTGGAAAAGGGTGAGACCAGGTTGTACCTACAGGCCAACCCCCAGTTCAAAGTTCTCAACGTCTATGACGAAAATGGCATCAGGCAGGAATTCCTGGGGCCTGAGAAGGGAATGGACTTAACCATGGAAAAGACCGATAGGAAGAAACTTTCCACAGGAGAGCTTTCAGAGGCAAAAAAAAAAATACACGGACGAAAACGCGGTTTGGGTGGATGACATGGTCCAGTTTCATGAAATTGGAGGGAACACTTCCCCGGATATTCCATGGACTTCGGTATGATCACAGGCTGGGGATGTCCCATCTGGCAGTTTATATGGCACTAATGGAGCAATGGTACACCGATGGTTTCCAGGAGCACCTGGAAACCTATGCCCGAACAACGGCCAGGTTGGCCAAGGTTTCCCTTGCCACATGCTACGGCTGTCTTTCGGACCTGGATTGTTACGGATATATAAGCTACCAGGCCAGCTTCGATCCTAGGATCGGTAGCAGGATCGAATTCAAGATTGGTCCTGACGATCCTAGGGGGCAGGGTGGTCTTCCCATCCGTCCGGATTGAGCGGAAAACATTCCAATGGGTAAGGGGAGTCGGGAGATCAAGTGCCAAAGGGAAGGGTTGGGAACGGGATTGATTTACCGGTTGTGGTTTTTTTTAATAAGCAAAAAGGTAATGGATCAGGGAAGAGGTCTGCGTAAAGTGGACAGATTTAAAGAAAAGAATGAATTCGAAGGATTGATGGATCAATTAAAAAAGTTCGAAGCCATGCTGAAGCTCCTGCAGGGTGAACCTGCGGGTATGGGCATGGATTATCATCTGGAACATGGTGATTCATTCCTCCGGCTGAGGGTATATGGCTGATCGCACTTCCCAAAAATGGGCAGCGGTCGTTCCCAGCAGTACAGATGGACAATTATGCGTCGACTTTTTACGGAGGCGGAGGTTTTTTTACTGAAGTTATCCGGATAGGGATACCTGGTCTTTGCATCCATCTTACCTTTGGCATGGGTATCCATATGGTGACCTGCACTCGGCCCCTAACGAAATCCGAACCGATTCTTGTTTTGCAAGAACTCTATCAAAAACATGCTACCTCATGGGGATCTTATAATTAGATCCTCTGATCTCTTATGTCGAGCGACCATCTGCCTTGGGTGCACCTTGGACAGTCGACTTTATGTGGAAGGGATTCCAGCACTTTTCCGCGCACATACCTGTTATGGGTGTTTTACCTTCAGATTTTGAGATCTCCCTGCAACGTGATAGGGAAATGGTGGAAAAAATTTGTAAGGATAGGTTTTAAATGTTTCAAGCGGATTTAAAGATCCTTCGGAGTAATGTTTAAAAATTGTGGTAATCAAAGGCGCTTAACGGCGTTTTTTTATGAAACCTAATTATGAAACCTAATCTTTTTAGGGATATAATTATGGAATAGTCCGCCATTCACATAGATCAATGTTGATTTTTCCAATATTTTTACCCTGATACGGATCCATATATTTTATCAGAATGAACCCCTATCTATCTTATGTTAAAATTAATTCTCCTTCTATTCTATGGAATACCTCGTTCTGTTTTTCTTGACCTGTAATGATGCTGATATACCAATTGTCCATATTTGTGCTGTAAATACACGATGATCTTCTTTCGTGGAAGACTTCCTGGGTCTTCTCAAAATCATATTCGGTACGTTCACGATTTCTATCTTCTCTCATTTTTGATATAAATAGATCGGAATCCAACGCCAGATATTTTCCAGTTCCCGATAAATTTCCTCACAGTTGGGTTTGTATCCGTATTTATAGATTTAATCCTGAAAATGCTTTTGATAATCCAGCAATCATAATGGTATTTAGCCGTATATTTTTTTGTACGTGAAATCCATTCGCTGTTCGCTCTGAATCAGTAATATACTTCTCCTTTTCAATGAGCCCGTAAAGGTAGGCTGCTCGGATTTCTTCACAGCTCTCATCCATTACTTTCTGACAACCTTTTCTATAATCCGATCCTTCAGGAAACAAATTCAGCAATACCGGGGACCTCATTCGAAATCAGATGTATTCCTTATATTTACACCTTTTAGTAAAAATAAATCTGCAAACTTACTTTCCGTAAGACCTCCAATGGTAATGAGAAAGATGATTTAATGGTTTAGGGTGATCAATACCCTTCATAGAACAAAAGCACATGGTCTGCAATAAGAAGATTTTTGTACAGAACGAATTCGCTACATTAAAAAAGGTGGTTTTGGCAGCATCCGAATATGGTTATCCTTTGGAAGTCAGGTCAGATGATCTCCGGTTTTTAGATGATTCCGCGATCGAAGATTCCAATTTAAACCGTGGAAAGGATTTTTCAGAAGCTCATCCGGAGATTCAGCGTCAGTGGGAAATGGAACGGTCAAACTTCAGGAGAAAACTTGAAGAACATGGGGTTGAGGTCGTGGAAGTACGTAAGTTGAGCGAAGCCGAAAAGAATTTCAATCCTAATGACGGATACTCAAATTTTTTTTCCAGGGATCCCTTTTTTGTAATAGGGAACTATGTAGTGGAAGCTGGGATGCGTTTTCTGCACCGCCGGCACGAAATCTGGCCGCTTCGTGATTTGCTCTGGGAAGCTTTAGAGGATGCAGATTGTACATATGTTGCCGCTCCCTTCCCACAGCTTGCCGATGCGGGTGACCTTAGCCTGGGCAAAGGCCCCTTTATAGAAGGAGGTGATGTGCTGGTCCTCGATTCACATGTTCTTGTGGGCAATTCAGGGTTGGCTTCCAACGACCGCGGTTTTCAATGGCTGTCAAAATTGATCTCTCCTTTAGGATATACAGTAGAGCAGGTACGGCTGCATCCCAAAATCCTTCATCTGGATTGTGCCCTGGGTATGGTGAAGCACAATTTGATGCTGGTCTGTGAGGAGGCTTTCCTGGATGGAATCCCTGGAATACTAAAAGAATGGACTTCAATCCAAGTAACACTGGACGAAGCAAGTGCTCTGGCTACTAATGGTCTACCACTGTCCTCCGAATTGTACATAACCGATCCAGCGTTCAAACACATCGGCGATCAAATTGAACAGCATGGAGTAGAGGTATGCTACTTGGATTTTAAAATCACAAGGAGTTTTGGAGGCTCTTTCCGTTGCAGTACGCAGCCCTTGTTGCGTTACGATCGGATCTGAATCCGGATCAACGGACCCAATCCTATCTGACCTTTGCTCACTCCGCTCACCAGAATCAGGTTTCCGATACTTTCGGCAAAATTACCAGAAAGTTAGGGAGCTTTTAAATCCCGAGGATTTCCAGGTTGGGAATGAACTGATGTAGAGAATATCTCCTGTCGTCAACCGCACATAGAACCTTCATTTCATCATCCCCACTAAAAAGGAGTTTTAGATAAGGAAAACCTGCAATGAAATATCCCGGGAATGATGCTCTAGCAAAGGAATAGAAATTTTTTATTAAATTGTATCTGAATCGGTTACCTGAATCCCTATTGTATAAAATATCCGGAATGAAAAAGTTTTCCCTGACACTCCTGTACATTTCCTTGGCCATCCACTGCTATTCACAGGAAAAGAATTATAACGTGCTCATGATACTTGTCGACGATCTGCGACCGGCTCTGGGTGTTTATTCAGATCCTATAGCGATAAGCCCCAAAATCGACGAATGGGCGAAGGAGGCCATGGTATTCGAACGTGCCTATTCGAATCAGGCTGTATGTGTAGCATCCAGGTACAACCTCCTTCTTGGAGCTCGTTCAACCTCGACAGGGCTATATGATTTCGGAAGGGCATTCCGGGACCATTATTCTGATGCCGTGACGCTGCCCGAACTTTTCAAAAAGAACGGATACCATACCGCTGCCATAGGGAAGGTGTTTCATGTTGGACACAATACCTACAATGATGAGAGGTCATGGTCTGTCCCCCATTGGTACGACAAGGTTGTAGAATATGCCTCTCCCGGACACCGCTCGGAAACCAGGGAGGAAGCACTTTTCTCGAACAAGAGCTGGCAGGAGGCAAACAGTCTAGAAAAGGGACATGCCTGGGAGAGGCTGGATGTGGAGGACGGGGCCTATGCAGATGGCAGGGTGTCAAAAGAAGCTATTTCGAGGCTGGAGGAATTAAGGAAAGACGGAGAACCGTTCTTCCTTGCCGTGGGCTTCGCCAGGCCGCACCTTCCCTTTACGGTGCCCAAAAAGTATTGGGACCTCTATGATGCATCGGCTCTTCCTCTACCTTCCGTTGTGAAAAATCCAATCGGAGCCCCTAAGTTTTCAGTCAAGCGTGATGGTGAGATTTCCCAGTACTCGGAAATCCCCCTTTCATCGAACAGCGATCCGTTTTCTGATGGACTGACCAGAACCCTTATCCATGGATATTATGCTGGGGTAAGCTACGTGGACGCCCAGATTGGGAAGGTCCTGGATTACCTTAAGAGTTCCGGACAGGATAGAAACACCATTGTGGTACTCTGGGGGGACCACGGCTATCTCCTTGGTGAAATGGGGATGTGGACCAAACATGTCAACTACGAACTTGCCAACCGGATCCCATTGATCATTAGGCATCCGGAAATGGAGGAGGGAACCCACACCATGGGATTTGTCGAGACAGTGGACATCTATCCGACGCTCGCAGCGCTTGCACGACTGGAGCTTCCCCACTCAGGCCAGCCCCTGGACGGAAGGAGCTTTGCGGAATATCTTCTTGGACAGGGCGGCAGGTTGAGGGAATCGGTATATCATTGTTTCCCTAGGGATGGAATGATGGGAAGGGCTATCAGGGATATGAAATTCCGACTGGTCGAATGGCATCCCATCATAGGAACCGGACCTACGACCTATGAGCTCTACCATTATAAAAACGGGCTTGTTGAAACGGAAAACATCTGGACGGAGAACCATCCTGCATTTGTCAGGCTGAAAGCGGTACTCGACTCACACCCACAGCCGGTTCCGCCGAGACCTGAATCCAAGCCACGGGCACGATAGACCCTACCACGGTTTGGTGGTCCTCGGGCCGTCTTCATTTTTGAAATCCAGAAAAATTGGAGAGCAGCTTGAATGGAAAGTTCTTGGTTATCCCCCTTGGGGGTGCGGTCCTTCTGGCCTTGATACAGGAAGAGGAATGCTAAAACAAAAGAAATGTTTATTCGCCCACACCATGGAAATAAAGAAGGGGACGGGAAACTGTCCACTTCGATCACCTTTAACTATTTTTAAAGTCTTTTAATATTTGTACGGTCAGCTAAATTGTCCCTATCCATAAGCCTGGCATGTATATTTTTATTTCAGAAGACTGGTCACACCAATGGATCCTCCAAGTTCCTCTTTTGGTACATCCAAAATCCACACCATTCCGCAGCCAAACAAAAAAGTTCACAAAAAAATGTGGATTCGGAATAAATAAAACCAATTAATGGTATGGATCATCTGGGCTAGGAACTTTCCTTCACACCCTGGTAATTACCCTCCCCCCATTTCACCTTCAGCCATCTCCACGTTCCCATCAAGCCTGACAATGACTCCTTAATCCCTAGGAGGTTTCCAGATCCATTGAACCATGTCAAACATAAAGCATCCTGGTCGAGCCCGAAGGATATATCCAGGTACCGGGATGCCGGGTATGGGCCGCCATTCTGTTCAACGTACTGTTCAGGGCTCCACCATCCCAAGCTCTCCGGTCAATGGAAGTATGATACAGCGTTGTTCAAGAGCGAACAGAACTTTCTTTGTACCTGACTGTTCAGTTGACAATCGAAGAACCCTAGGCCCTTGGCTGTCCTTGCGACTGGGACAAGGGAATGTTTTTTTAATCCACCATTCAATTACGAAAAATGCTAAACCATAATTTCAGTCCGCTCATAACAATTCTGGACCTTCGGAACAAAAATTATACTGAAATCGGATCAGTGGAGATCGCATCCCAAAAGGGGGGTAATGGTGAAATCCCCGACCGAACTCCTGCTTTTGATGGAACCGGGCAAGATGCCCATTGTGATAAGACTGGCCAGGCACTTTGGATAGTTCAAATTGGACTCCCAGAACCTGGGATCGGGCAGGTTGGAACTCAGGTTCCGCACTGGTCTGGGATCGTACCATATTGTGGTCTTCGACCATAGCGATGGTGTGGATTATATCGAGTGCAGGACCTGGTTCATCCCCTCGTTTGGTTTTATCGGAATGGAGATCTATCCGGATGTTCTTTTCATCTATGGGGCAACAGGTTCTGTTTCCCGGCAGAAGGCCGTACTGCAGCAGCAGGTCCAGCTCCTGTCAGCAAGTGTATTGCTGGAGCTGGAAGGCCGGACAGGGACAGCCTTTTACCACCATGACCTGAGCGCTCTTTCCGATCTGGCAGAGGACACCAGGAGCAGTTTGTCCGGAATAGTAAAGATAAGATGGCCAGAGCTTGGACCCAGTTTCAGGCAGGAGAACCAGGACCCATTGAGGCGAGGCAGGAAATACAGCATAGGTCATTTCCATCTCATCATCGATCACAAGAAGTGCCATTCTGCCAGAGATCTTTCCATGCAGATGATCCGGAGCCTGGAAAGGGTTTATCCGAGACTGAAACTGCCAAAACTGAGCTTGGAGAACTATTTCCGGATTGCCAAGGACAGCCTAGAGGTTCCCCGGCAATTAGGCAGCAGGAATCTTCCGGTTCAGTGGGGTGGCATTAAATATGATGATCAACAGAATATTTATTTTGGATACCGAACGGTATTTTGTATATTTAACTGTTTGTCAGCCACGGTTTGATAATCGTAGGACAAAGGCGTGGGATCGCATAGGTATGATTTCTGGGTAGTACCACTGGTGCTATCCATTTTTGCAAGCTTCATAATAACTACAGTATAATTGATTAGTTCCCTATCAGGCATCCTGATAGGGATTTTTTATCCTCGTATTTTTAGATTAGGGCTGGTGGAACATTTCCTTTATGTTCGTTGCTGTCCTTGTTTACACGTTGATGAAATGTTGGGGACCCGGATAAACTATACCATGCCGTGGCTGCCCATCATATCCAGCCTTCCTTTAGGGATCTTATCAGGAGTTCCTGTATGCTCCTACAACCGGTTTTCCTAAGGATATTCTTGCGGTGGGTACGGATGGTATGCAGGCTACGGTTGGTGATCTGGGCTATCCTTTTACTGTCCATCCCTTCAACCAGAAGTCCCAGTATACCGAGCTCGCTGGAGGTCAGCTGCAGCTTTTCAACGGAAAACCTCCGGGCTGGCCGAACATTGATGTAGGATGGAAGCCCCTTGAGTCCGATGAAAGACAATCTCATCTCCTGGAAGGGAGCTATGTCGGTTATATCGGTATGAAGGACCAGGTTGCGCATCACGTTCCCCGAATCATCGGCGGCAATGGTAATGGTCTGCTGCAGGATGTGTACGAAATCCCCGTTCTGTTTCCTCATGCGGTAGTTGTACCTGGTCTTATAACTGAAGAGGTCCTCCAGGGCCAGTTTCTTCTTGAATTCCACGACTGTGGCTTCGATATCCCCAAAGAGAGGAAGGTCCTCGGGATGCATATTATCCATGATGTATTGTACCGAGAATTCATCTGCCGGTACCCCGATGACCTCCTGGATCCCATTGGAGACCATATCGATATGTTTCAGAAATGGGTCGAACAGGAAAAAATAGGAAGCACCCGGTTGCACCATCTCCAAAAGCTGTCGGTAAAGGGCACTATCTAACTTACCGACCCAATCGGTACCCCGTGAACCTATATCCGACCAACCCTTGTATACCTCACTTATGATTGGGTGTTTCATAATGCGCTGATTAGATCCTGATATTATCTACAGGATGATGTTCTACTGTTTCAGTCCAATTCTAAGCTCCCTCCGATGGGAAGAATGAGCAGCTCCTTATCCCTCTTGGAGAACTCTCCAATGCTTCTTGCCTGGTCGATCCGGATCAGCTCCGATGTGTCGAAATGCACTGCAAGCACTCTGTTGCATTTGATGAAATCGGATGCGATGATGGCCTCAGAAACATCCATGGTGAAATTTCCCCCAATCGGAAATACGGCCAGATCTATTTGAAAGAACTCAGGGATCAATTTCATTTCGGTAGTCAGGCTGGTATCTCCCGATATATAGATCCTGCTCAGCGGACCAGAGAGTATGAAACCGGCCGCTGTTCCTCCGTAGGAACCGTCCAAAAAACTTGAGGAATGGGATGCGGGGACCATCTTCAGGGTTCCGAAGGGGAACTCCCAACTTCCGCCGACCCCCATGGGGTGGCCCTTGATGCCCTTTTGAGCATAGTGGTTTACGATCTCGAAATTCGATATCAGGGTTGCTCCGGTCTTCTCTGCAAAGAATTCCAGATCCAGGGTATGGTCATAGTGGGCATGGGTCACCAGGATATAATCCGCACGGATCGCATCAATGTCGATATGGGAGGCCTGGGGGTTCTGACGGATGAACGGATCGATCAAAAGATGTGTATCGTCAATCTGGATCCCAAGGCAGGAATGGCCATAGAAGGTTATTTTCATAGGTATGGTGGTTATGGGTGCCTGATCCCCAGGGAGGGCACATTTGGTTATTTATGCCAATATACGTTTTTTTGGGGAATACAGGAGTTTATGAGAGAAAAAATTGGACTCGGTGGGAAGATCCCAGAATTCCGGCCTATCTTCCAATGACCGTTTGCAGGAACATGGTGCCACACCGGAGACAGTTCGGGGGTGGTAAAGGATGGTTTCTGCCAGCCCTTTGAATTCTGGGGGCAGATTGGACGGTAGTCCAAATAACATGGTCCGGACAAATGGGATCCCGGACCATGGATGTAAGATGTAAGGATTGTCTAGAACCTCTCGAACATTGAAAAGAAAAAGTTTCCCTCGATGGCCGCATTTTCGTCAGAGTCCGAACCGTGGACTGCATTGGCATCGATCGATTTTGCATATTTGTTACGGATCGTGCCTTCAACCGCTTTTGAAGGGTCGGTTGCACCGATCAAGGTACGGAAGTCCTCAACAGCGTTCTCTTTTTCAAGGATGGCAGCTACGATAGGCCCCGAGGTCATGAACCTGACCAGTTCCCCATAGAAAGGACGCTCCCTGTGCACTCCGTAAAAATTACCAGCAGTCTCTTCGTTTAATTGGATGTACTTCATTGCTACGATCTTGAATCCACCTGCGATAATGTCGTTCAGGATAGCCCCAATGTGACCATTTGCTACTGCATCTGGTTTGATCATTGTGAAAGTTCTATTAGTTGCCATATAAAATAAAAAAATTTTTGCAAATATAATGAAATAGTCTTTAGGATAAAGCGTTTAGTAAAGAGTTTACCTATCTTTGTACTATGGCTAAGAATTTACAGGTTACGATCGATAAGGAATCAGGTTTCTGTTTTGGGGTGGTTTATGCCATCGATATGGCCGAGGAGATCCTTGACCAGCAGGGGTATCTGTATTGCTTGGGAGATATCGTACATAACGATGAAGAGGTGGCCCGTCTGAAGGCCAAAGGCCTCCGGATCATTGCCCATGGAGATCTTCAGGGACTTCAGAACGAAAAGGTGTTGATCCGCGCCCATGGAGAGGCTCCGGAAACATATAAGATCGCCCTGGAGAACAATATTACGCTGATCGATGCTTCCTGCCCGGTCGTCCTTAAGTTACAGAACCGGATCAAGACCTCCCATGATGATCGGGAGAAGATACTTATCTTCGGGAAGCATGGCCATGCAGAGGTGATCGGATTATCGGGGCAGACCAATAATGAAGCCATTGTATTCCAGGATATTGATGAGCTGGATAATGTGGAGCTGCCGCCCAGTTTCACCCTGTACAGCCAGACCACCAAAAGTGTGGATAGGTTCTATGCCATCAAGGATGAACTGATCAGGCGCGGGTACCAGGTGAAGGCCAATGATACCATCTGCCGCCAGGTTTCCAACCGGTACGAAGATCTCGGGACATTTGCACAACAGTACGATAAGATAATCTTTGTCTCGGGTAAGAAATCATCCAATGGAAAAGTGCTGTTCGATGTCTGCAGACAGGTCAACCCGAATACGGTTTTCATCTCAGATCCCGCGGAATTGGAGCCAGGTCTGTTCAGTGACAATCAGACCGTCGGGGTCTGCGGAGCGACATCTACGCCAATGTGGTTGATGAAAAAGGTAAAGGAGACCATCGAATCCTATTAGTGAAGAATTTCCATCCGTATTACCTCCATCATGGTTCTGGGATATCGTCATCTGAATATAATAATACAGGGCAATCTCGCTTTATCCTTGCCATATAGGCCCCATTTGCCCTAATTTGTCGTAGTTTTGTGTTAAGAATGAGTAAAAAGGCAAAAAAGGGAGTTTTATTGGTGCAATTGGGTACTCCCAATGCACCCACAACGGGCGAAGTTCGCAAGTATTTAACAGAGTTTCTGATGGATCCTAGGGTAATGGATATACCCTATATTTCACGCTCATTGCTGGTCAAGGGGATCATCGTGCCAAGAAGGGCACCCAGATCCGCGGATACCTATTCCACCATCTGGTGCGAGAAAACGGGATCACCGTTGATGAGGTACAGTTTGGACCAACAAAAGATGCTGCAGGCCGATCTGGGTGAAGAATATCATGTGGAACTGGCCATGCGCTATCAGGAACCTTCCATTCCCAAGGCAATTAAGAACCTGGAAGGGATGTTCCTGGAGTCTTTGACCGTTATCCCCCTGTTCCCGCAATATGCATCAGCTACCACCGGTTCGGTTATTGACCGGGTGATGGAACTGATGCGAAGTTGGCAATACTTTCCCAAATTGAATTTCGTCAGTAGCTATTGCGAGGATCCTTTGATGGTGGAGGTCATATCAGACCATGCACGGTACCATGACCTGCAGAGGTTTGACCACTTTTTATTCAGCTACCATGGATTGCCTGTAAGGCAATTGGCCAAGATCGACCCGAAAAAGGAACTCAGCTGTCCTGATTTTGGTTGTGAAAGCTGCAAAAAGGAAACAAATCCGTTCTGTTATCTGTCCCAATGTTATGCCACCACCAGAGCTGTGGTTGCTAAACTGGGTATCCCAGAGGGAAAATATACCGTTTGTTTCCAATCACGGTTGGGCAAGACACCTTGGATACAGCCTTATACATCAGATTCTTTGCATGAACTGGCCAAATCAGGAAAGAAGAGAATACTGGTTTTTTCACCAGCATTTGTGGCAGACTGTATAGAGACCCTTGATGAGATCAAAGTGGAATATGCCAAAGAGTTCAAGGAATCCGGTGGCCAGGAAGTAGAAATGGTGGAGAGTTTGAACAATAATCCAAAATGGATTACGGCGTTGAAAAAAATGGTGCTGGAAAACGGAAATTAATAGATGTTAAAGTTAAACGCGGTCATATTATTCCTCTTGGACTTTTATATATTTTTTGCCCTGCGGGCAACAAAAATCAAGTTCATGCGTACCAGATGGTTTACGATCCTATGGTGGGGCTATTCCCTTATCCTATTGGTCGGTCTCTATATTTCCTTTGCATATTCCATCCCACTGATGGTCCGTTCCATCATACTTGTTGCCTTCTTCATCACGGCGGTGAGCAAATTTATCTATGCAGTGGTTCTTGTCATCGATGATCTGCGAAGGGGGGGGATATGGGTTTCGCGCCTATTCTCGGGTAGGAAAGGACAGAATCTGCAAGAAAGGCTCGAGGAGTTGGAGGAACCTCTCCCCGAGGTCCCAAAAAAAGGCATCTCACGATCTGATTTTCTGCTGAAATCCGGGATCATAGTGGCGGCATTACCGATGGTCCCATTGGCCTGGGGGGTAATCTCTACGGCATATGACTATCGCATAAGGCGCCAACGATTAATCCTTCCGAATCTTCCCAAAGAGTTCCATGGTCTAAGGATCGGCCAGATCTCCGATGTGCATTCGGGCTCATTCTATAATAAAAAAGCTGTTCTGGGCGGTGTCGAGATGCTATTGCAGGAAAAGCCGGATGCCATATTCTTTACCGGGGATCTGGTGAACAACGTAGCGAATGAAATGCGTGATTACCAGGATATCTTCAGTAGGGTCAAGGCCCCATTGGGTGTTTTCTCCACCCTTGGAAACCATGACTATGGCGATTATTTCTATGGTCCGACGGATTCTCCAGCGAAACGTAAGAACCTTCAGGATGTCATCGAAACCCATAAAGTGATGGGTTGGGATCTGCTTATGGATGAAAACCGGACATTGAAAGCGGGGAACGAAGAGATTGCTATTGTAGGTGTCCAGAACTGGGGTACGGGACGTTTTCCCAAAAAAGGCGACCTACGGAAGGCTCTGGTCGGCACGGAAGATAAGGCCGTGAAATTATTGTTGTCGCATGATCCATCCCATTGGCGTGCGCAGGTATTGGATACAGATATTGACGCTATGTTTGCAGGCCATACCCATGGAATGCAGTTCGGAGTACGTGGGGAGAACTTCCAATGGAGTCCTGCCAAATATATTTATAAGGAATGGGCGGGCCTTTACAGAGAAGGCAATTCACAGCTCTACGTAAATACTGGATTTGGTTTCCTGGGATACCCTGGGAGGGTAGGTATAGCCCCTGAGATAACTATTTTTGAACTTCTTCGGGCATAGGCCGATATTTCTGGAATCTGCCCCTCCACCCATATTTCTTGATACGGGTTTCAGATCTTTGGATCCCCTTTTGCCGTATGGATATGGCAAGACTGTGGGCATTTTGGTCATCCCTGCCCTAGATGGCCCATTCGTTGTCCCCGGAACATATACCCTCCCCATTTTTGCCCTTCCCTTGAGATCGAACTGACCAGAAGTTGGCGGTTTGGACAGTTGCAACTAGAATTGGTACGCGTCTGCCTGGGCAATTTAACCCAAATCGGCACTCAATGGGACACTTTATCCATTGTTTTTGGAAATAACTTACTATTTTTGGTCCTGCACATCAAACCGGTTGCCATGATACTTATAGTGGATGATATCCAGGAGAATATTTTTTCGTTGAAGAGGCTTCTTGAATCCAAGGGCTATCAGACAGATTCTGCGCCATCAGGGGAAGAAGCGCTGAAATTGGCAATCAGGAACAATTATGTGCTGATAATCATGGATGTGCAGATGCCTGATATGGATGGCTTCGAGGTAGCAGAGACCCTCAAGGGGCTCAATAGGACAAAGGACATCCCGATTATTTTCCTTACGGCGGTTAATCGCGATAAGAGTTTTATTGCCAAAGGCTACCAGAGTGGAGGGATAGACTATGTGACCAAACCGATCGATCCGGAGATACTTCTGTTGAAGGTTGGTACATTCTACCGGCTATACGAGCAGAACCAGATGCTCATCAATACAAAGGAGGCCCTTAGGCATGAGGTGGAAGTGAGAAAACGTGCCGAGCAGAATCTCTTGAACAGATCTGAATACCTGCAGGGGATCCTTGAATCCATTCCCCAGATCGCCTTCACCACCGACAGATCGGGCACGATCGAATTCACCAACCAGAAGTGGTACGATTACTCGACCTCCCAAACGGAGTTTCCCCAGGGATGGCCCGGGGAGAGTTGTTATCTTGCCGAATGGCTGGGAAGAACCTATGTCGGTGAAACATACCAAAGGGAAGTTCGGATCAAGAATCTAATTTCCGATGAATTCCGGTACCATCTTTTGAGGATCACTCCGGTGAATCTACCCGGTGGGGAATTTAATTGGGTAGGGACCTTTACAGATATTGAGGACCATAAAAGGATAGAGAAGAAAAAGGATGCCTTTATCAGTATCGCATCCCATGAGCTAAAAACACCGCTCACCGGGATCCGGGCATACGCCCAACTGGCAGAAAGAAGCCTTAAGGATTCCCAGGACACCAAAGCCTATGGATTTGTTAAGAAAACTCTGGAGCAATCCGAAAGGCTCAATGCCCTTGTTACTGATCTGCTTGATGTAGCGAACATTGAGGAAGGTAGGATCAAACTGAGGAAAAAATTTTTTGATCTGGAAAAAGTCATCGAAAATGTTTGCATGGGCGTAGTGCAATCCTACCCGCAGCGTAGTGTAGAGATCACCAGGCATGGGGAACCACTTAAGGAAAAGATCTTGGGTGACCAGATCAGGATCGAACAGGTGCTCAA
>PJUC01000227.1_pt1 | contig 32161 bp, 28 predicted proteins | sample 1512161 | NCBI WGS metagenome assembly PJUC01 (sample SAMN08177676, study PRJNA422409) | Soil metagenome, whole genome shotgun sequencing project. | isolation source: Soil enriched on filter paper | place: USA: Madison | collected 2015-01-15
CTGCACGGCGGGGCGCTTGGTGGGGCCGCCCTCCGAGAACGTGTCGGACGCGAGGATCGACGCGCCGCCGATGCCGTCGCCGCCGGTGCGGGCGCCGAACAGCACGACCTTGTTGCCGGCGCCGGTGGCGTTGGCGAGCTTGAGGTCCTCGTGGCGCAGCACGCCGACCGCGAGGGCGTTGACGAGCGGGTTGCCCTGGTAGACCGCGTCGAACACGGTCTCGCCGCCGATGTTCGGCAGGCCCAGGCAGTTGCCGTAGAAGCTGATGCCGCTCACCACGCCGTGCACGACACGTGCGGTGTCGGGGTCGGAGATGTCGCCGAAGCGCAGCTGGTCCATGACGGCCACCGGACGCGCGCCCATCGAGATGATGTCGCGCACGATGCCGCCGACGCCGGTCGCGGCGCCCTGGAACGGCTCGATGTAGCTCGGGTGGTTGTGCGACTCGACCTTGAAGGTGACGGCCCAGCCCTCGCCGATGTCGACGACGCCGGCGTTCTGGCCCATGCCGACCATGAGCCGTTCCTTCATCTCGTCCGAGACCTTCTCGCCGAACTTGCGGAGGTAGATCTTGGACGACTTGTACGAGCAGTGCTCCGACCACATGACGGAGTACATGGCCAGCTCGCCCGAGGTGGGGCGGCGGCCGAGGATCTCGCGGATCTTCGCGTACTCGTCGTCCTTGAGTCCGAGCGCCGCGTACGGCTGCTCCTTCTCGGGGGTGGCGGCGGCGTTCTCGACGGTATCGGCGACAGCGGTCGAAGCAGGGGTGGTCACGCGGCTCAGCTCCAGAGAATCGGGGATGCCGGACCCCACCAGTCTATTCGCCGCGAGCGGGGGTGACGGATGCCGGCGGCGCGGCATCCCGAGGCTCCGGTGTATCGCACGACGGGTCTCGCAGCTCCTCACGGTCAGCGCGCTTCGCGCCACGAGATGAGGAGAAGATCATGACCGGGGAACACGACATCCACCGCCCCACGGCACGACGGCGCGCGCCGATCGTCGTCGCGGCGGTCGCCGGGCTCGCGATCGCGGGCTCGCTCACCGCGCCGGCGCAGGCCGACGACGGCGGCCAGCCGGTGCTGCATCCGATGCTGTGCGCGAGCGACGGCGTATGCCTCGCCTACACCGCTCTCCTCGCCGACAGCGACAACGACGGTGTCGCCGACATCGACGAAGAGGTTGCGGGCACGAGCATCGACGACTGGTGGAGCGCCCCGAAGGTCGACGAGCTGACGGCGGTGATCGGCAAGGGTGCGCTCCCGAGCTTCGAGCTCGGCTTCTCGGAGGTCATCGTGCTGCCCGAGACGTTCCCCGACGGAACGCCCCTGATCGAGGACGTCACCTCAGCCGTCGAGGGGCGCACGTCGGCCCTCGCCCGCATGGGCGTGGCCGACAAGCTGCTGACCCAGTACGGACTGGATCTTGCGTCCGGCGTGGTGCTCGACCAGGCGGCCGGCGCCGTGGGCATGCACCTCGACAAGGACGGACGCCCGGTGCGCGACGGCGACAAGCCGGTCGAGAAGCGCGTCGGCGGCATCGCGATCGGCCTGATCAGCGACGGCCCCGACGGCGGCACGGGCGGCGGCGCGGGCGGCGAGAAGGGCGACGGTGCGCCCGTGGTCGTGCCGTTCGGCTTCGGCTCGGACCGCAACGGCGGCGCCGACACCGGCAAGGGGTTCGTCCAGGGCTTCATCGACATGTTCAAGCCCAAGTCCGACAAGCCCGACGCCGGGACGCCCAAGTCGATGAGCACGGGCGACGAGGGCAACGTGGTGCTGCCTCTCACGGCTGAGGACATGGAGCGGGTGATCGTCAAGCTCAACACGACGACGAAGCCGGTGACCACCGACCCGAAGGTCGACCCCGACATCACCGGCGTCGACCTCAATCCCCGTCGCACGATCATCCTCACCGACGACCCGGTCGAGAACCGGCTGACCGCCGACCTCCTCAAGATCGTGCTCACCGAGCCCGACCCCCAGGATCCGTCGGTGCGCGACACGAACTTCGGCCCCAATGGCGGGATCGTCCCGGCGGTCGAGGCGGGTTCGGGGTTCCCGAAGCCCTGAGTGCGGCCGGGGGCGGCATCCGTCGATCCGCCCCGGCGGCCGTGGCGCCGGGCTCAGCCGACCGGGATGCCTCGACCCGGCGCTGCGCCCGCCGGCTCGCCCGGGCGGAGTCGAGGATCCCGATGGCCGCTGTTGACGGATGCCGCCGACGGGCGTAACCTACAACCAAATGGTTGTAGGAATTGAGCTCAGCGATGACGAGATCGACCGTGTGTTCCATGCGCTCGCTGCGGCGACCCGCCGCGACATCCTGCGCCGGACCATCGCCGGCGAGCACTCGGTCTCGGCGCTCGCCCGCGAGTACGACATGTCGTTCGCGGCCGTCCAGAAGCACGTCACGGTGCTGGAGGCCGCGGGCCTCATCATCAAGCGCGCCGAAGGGCGTGAGCGTCTCGTCCGGGCGGATCCGGCCATGATCGCCCGCGCCCGGGCGCTGCTCTCGCGCTACGAGGAGCTGTGGCGCACCCGCATCGACCGCCTCGATGCGCTGCTCGCCGAGCCGGCCCAGGATGCCGGCATCCACGATTCGCCAGAACCCAGGAACGAAGGAGATTGAGATGCCTGTCACCGACGTCATCACCGATCCGGAGGCGCTCACCATGACGCTCACGGCGGACTTCACCGCCCCCGTCGAGCGGCTGTGGGAGGCCTTCACCGATCCGCGCCAGCTGGAGCGGTTCTGGGGCCCTCCGGGCTGGCCGGCCACCTTCACGAGTTTCGACTTCACGCCGGGCGGTCGTGCGGACTACCACCTGACGAGCCCGCGGGGCGAGAAGTCGTATGGACGGTGGGAGTTCCTCTCGATCTCGCAGCCCGCCGCGTTCGAGGTGCTCGACGTGTTCGCCGACGAGAAGGGGGCACCCGACACCGACCTGCCCGACGCGCGCATGACCTTCGCCTTCGACGCGACCGCCGACGGGTCCCGGCTGCAGAGCGTCACGTACTTCTCGTCGGCCGACGCCCTCGAACAGGTCGTCGCGATGGGCATGGTCGAGGGGCTCACCATGGCCGTCAACCAGCTCGACCGCGTGCTCGAGGGCCTGCGCGCGTACGCCGCCGGCAAGGGCACGCAGACCGAGATCCTCGACGACACGCACGTGCGGATCACGCGGCTCATCGACGGTCCGATCGACCTCGTGTGGCGCGCCCACCAGGAGCCCGACCTCATCCGGCAGTGGCTGCTCGGCCCCGACGGCTGGCGCATGTCGATCTGCGAGGTCGACAGCCGCGTCGGCGGTGCGTACCGCTACGAATGGGAGCCGCTCGAGGGCACCGAGGGCGAGCGCTTCGGGTTCGACGGCGAGACGCTGCTCATCGAGCCGCCGTACCGTGCGGTCACGACCGAGCACATGACGGGCACCGACTTCCCGTCGACGCTCAACGACCTGAGCCTCTACGAAGAGGACGGCGCGACCCTCATCACCCTCGTCATCGAGTACCCCGACGCGCAGACGCGCGACATCGTCCTCGCCACCGGCATGACCGACGGCATGGAGGCCAGCTACGCCCGCCTGGAAGGAGTGCTCGCCGGCGTGTGAGGCGAGCAGACGACATGACCGAGAACACCGCCCTGCGCCCCGTGACCACGCGCGTGGTTGGCACCGGCGACGATGCGATCACCTACGACGTCCACGGCGACCTGGCCGCGGCGACCCCCGAACGGCCGGTGCTGTTCCTGTTCGCGGCTCCGATGGATGCCGGGGGCCTCGCACTGCTTGCGGCACGCATCACCGACCGGCCGGTCGTCACCTACGACCCGCGCGGTGCGGGCCGCAACCCGGTCGGCACCGCCGACATCAGCGTCGAGCAGCACGCGGACGACCTCCACCGCGTCATCGCCGCGCTGGACGCCGGTCCCGTCGACGCGTTCGGCACCAGCGGGGGCGCCGTGAACCTGCTCGCCCTGCTGGCGACCCATCCCGACGACGTCCGGGTCGCGGTCGTGCACGAGCCGCCGCTGGCCGAGGGCCTCCCCGACGGCGACACCGTGCTCGCCGCGATCGCCGACGTCAAGCGCACGTACGCCGAGCGGGGCGACGGACCGGCGATGGCGAAGTTCATCCCTCTCGTGATGTTCGACGGGCCGCTGCCGGACGACTATCTCGCTCAGCCGGCGCCCGATCCCGCGATGTTCGGCATGTCGTCCGAAGACGACGGCACCCGCACGAACCCGCTGGTGCGCAACATGCCGGCTACGGTCGCGTACCGCGTGAACGTCGATGCTCTGAGGGCCTTCGGCGACCGTCTCGTGCTTGCGGCCGGGGCCGAATCCGGCGAGACGTTCGCGGCGCGCGGCGCGCGTTCGGTCGCCACCGCGGTCGGCAGGCCGGTCGCCGAGTTCCCGAGCCACCACGCCGGGTTCACGGAGAACCCCGGCCAGCCCGGTGATCCCGATGGCTTCGCCGTCCGCGTGCGGGAGCTGCTCGGCTGAGCGAAGGGAGGGGCGGATGCCGCGGCATCCACCCCTCCCTCCGTCGGTGCCTGCGTCAGGCGCTGCGGAACCGGTTCACCATCGGGCAGTCGAACGGATCCCGGGCGGCGAGGCCCACCCGGTTGAGGTACGCGATGACGATGGCGTACGACTCCCACAGGCTCGTCTCGGTGTACGGCACGCCGCGGGTGCGGCACTGCTCGATGACGATCTCGCGCGCCCGCGACAGGTGGGGGCGCGCCATGCTCGGGAAGAGGTGGTGCTCCACCTGGTAGTTGAGCCCGCCCATGAGGGCGGTGGCCCACCAGCCGCCGCGGATGTTGCGAGAGGTGCGCACCTGCTTCGAGAAGAAGTCGAGCTTCGCGTCCTTCGCGATGACCGGCATGCCCTTGTGGTTGGGCGCGAACGAGGCGCCCATGTAGACGCCGAACACGGCCAGCTGCACGCCGAGGAACGCGAACGCCATCCCCACGGGCAGGAACACGAAGATCGGGGTGAGATACAGCGCGAAGCGCGCGGAGATGAGACCCAGTTCGGTCCAGCGGTCCTTGACGCCCTCGCGAGAGACCAGGTGCCGGAACGCGTGCCCGTGCAGGTTCAGGCCCTCGAGGGTCAGCAGCGGGAAGAACAGCCAGCCCTGCCTGCGCGTGATGAGGGCGCCGAGCCGGCCGACCTTCGCGGCATCCTCGTCGAGGAACCGGATCGTGTCGACCTCGATGTCGGGGTCCTTGCCGACCCGGTTCGGATTCGCGTGATGGCGGTTGTGCTTGTTGTTCCACCAGGAGAGGCTGATGCCCACGATCCCCGCGGCGAGGAAGCGCCCGAGCCGGTCGTTCGCCGGTCCTGACGCGAGGATCTGCCGGTGGGCGGCCTCGTGCGCGAGGAACGCGACCTGCGTGAACAGGATGCCGAGGGCCCCGGCCATCAGCAGCTGGTACCAGGTCTGGCCGAGCAGGACGAAGCCGGTGATCACCCCGCCGAAGGCGAGCAGGATCGCGACGCCGACGAGGGCGTAGAACCACTCCGCACGGCGGAGGAGCCCGGTCTCGCGCACGACCTGCGAGACCTCGGTGTAGGCGCGGGCCACCGGCGGGAAGGTCTCGGTGCCGGCGTAGGTCTGACGGACGGGGCCGAGGTTCGGCCGCGGGGCGACGACGGTGGGGGTGGCGATGATCGCACCTGCTTCGGGTCGGATGCCGACAGCCTTGTCGACGAGGAGCCACAGGCGGGTGCCGATCGCTGTGCCCCACACTACGCAGGTCCATATGGCCGGAACGGAATGACCGGGCGATGCACAGACTGTTCGGGGGCGACGCCCAGACGACCGTCGGCCGAGGAGCTCGCGGGCCCGCCGCCTACGATGGCCCCGTGGACTTCTCCTTCGCCTTCACGCCCGATCTGATCGCCGTGTTCCTGACGCTGTTCGTCCTCGAGGTCGTGCTCGGCGTCGACAACGTGATCTTCATCTCGATCCTCGCGTCGAAGCTCCCCAAGGAGCAGCAGGCGAAGGCGCGCAACCTCGGCCTCACGCTGGCGATGCTCATGCGCGTCGTGCTCGTGCTCTTCGCCGGGTGGATCGTCACGCTGAAGGAGGACGTGTTCTTCATCGGCGAGATGGGCTTCTCGTGGAAGGACCTCATCCTCATCGCCGGTGGCCTCTTCCTCGTCTACAAGGCCGTGACCGAGATCCACCACAAGCTCGAGGGCGCCGAGGAGGAGCACGGCGCCGGGGGCCGCAAGGCCGTGACGTTCGGCTCGGTGATCGCGCAGATCCTCGTGCTCGACCTCGTGTTCTCATTGGACTCCGTGATCACGGCGGTCGGCATGACCGAGAACCTCGTCGTGATCATCACGGTCGTCGTGCTGTCGTTCGGCATCATGCTCTTCGCGTCGCGCTTCATCTTCGCGTTCGTGAACAAGCACCCCACGGTGAAGATGCTGGCGCTGTCGTTCCTTCTGCTGATCGGTGTGTTCCTCATCGCCGAGGGCTTCGGGTTCCACATCGACAAGGCGTTCATCTACGGTCCGATGGCGTTCGCGATCTTCGTCGAGGCCCTGAACCTGTGGGCGGCGGCCGCGAAGGCCAAGCGCGAGCAGCGCCGCCGCAACCCCGTCCAGCTGCGCCCGCAGTACCCGGACGTGGACGAGTCGGCCGCCGTCGCGGCGGCGCTGTCGAACGACCCGCACTCGGGTGCGGTCGGGCTGTCGTCGCGCCCCGTCGACGGGGATGCCGCGCCCTCGGCCGAGGGTGAGCGCCGGGGTCTGGGCTGACGCATCGGTCCGGCCGGATGCCGCGGCAACGCGGCGTCCGTTTCCCGCCGGACCGGGCGCGGGGGCGCGTTCGAGACTGGAGCCGAACCTTCGAAAGGCGGCTCCCATGGGCACTCTGACCCCGCTCGACCCCCACGTCGCGATCTCGCCCGCGATCCTCTACTTCGGCACCCCGGTGTCGCTGCTGTCGACGGTCGACGAGGACGGGCACCCCAACCTCGCCCCCAACTCCTCGGTGTGGTTCCTCGGTCAGACAGCGGTCCTGGGCGTCGCGGCGCGCAGCCAGACCGGCCGCAACCTGAGGGCGACCGGCGAGGTCGTCATCAACCTGCCCTCGGCCGCCGAGGTCGACATCGTCGACCGGCTCGCGCTCACGACAGGACGCTCGCCCGTGTCGCCGCGCAAGGCCGCCGCCGGCTACCGCCACGTCGCCGACAAGTACGCCGAGGCCGGTGTACGACCGGTCGCCTCCGAGACGGTGGCGCCGCCGCGGGTGGCCGAGCTGCCCGTGCACCTGGAGGGTCGCGTCGCCGCGATGCACCCGCTGGGCGACGCGCCCACCCTCGATGACGCGAGCGTCCTCGTGGTCGAGGTCGGCGTCACCCGCGTGCACGTGCGCGAGACGCTGCGGCTGCCCGGCCACGCGAACCGCATCGATCCGCTGCGCTGGCGCCCGCTCCTGCTGAGCTTTCAGCGGTTCTTCGGCCTCGGCGACGAAGCGCACCCGTCCCGGCTGTCGACGATCGACGAGGAGTGGTACCGGGGGTGACGAGAGGACGTCAGGCGGTCTCGGCGCTGCGCCGCGCTCGCCGCGCCTCCAGCCGGAGGCCGATGCGCCGCCCGATCTTCAGCTGCACGTACAGGGTCGCGATGCCGGCGACGAAGAGCCCCGCGAGATTGACGACGAGCTGCGTCAGCGCGCTCAGCGCCTCGTCCCATGCCCCGACGGCGAGGGTGAGCCCGATCGTGCCGACCGCCGGCACGGTCGTGATCGAGATGAAGACGCCGACGAGCGCCGACGACTTCGACGTCGTGAGCGAGAGCACGCCCGCGATGCCGGCGAGCAGGGCGATCACGAAGGACCACACGTCCGGCGCGATGATGAACTCGGTCAACGGACCCGTCGTCGCCTGCTCGAACGTGATGAGCCCGAACGCGTAGACGACCGCCCACACCGCCCACGCGATGGCCGCGCACAGGGCGAAGCCGCCGAAGAGCGTGACCGACGCCATCCCCGCGATGCCGCGCCTGCGACGCACCACGGCGTAGCAGATGGCGGCCAGCGGGGCGAACTCCGGGCCGACGACCATGGCCCCGATGATGAGGATGGGCTGGTCGAGGATCCGGCCGATCCCGGCGATGAGCGTCGCCAGCAGCAGAAACGCGAAGAAGCTCCACGAGGGCCGTGCGTCCTCGCGCGAGCGGTCGGCGAGCTGCGCCCACAGCACGCCGTCGGCGGGATGACCCGGAGCCGCGCGCTCGGCAGCGGCCGCGGCATCCGACACCACCGCGATCGGCTCGCTCACCACGATGGAGCCGTGCGCGGGCACTCCCGCGTGGCGCAGCATGCGCATGATGTTGTTGGCGTTCTCGCGGGCGAGCTCGAAGTGGATGAGGTCGCCCTGCCCGTCGGCGGTCGCCGTGGGCACGTAGACGATGTCGCTGACGGTGGGTTCGTCCTTGAGACGCTCGCACAGCTCTTTCGCGAGCTCGTGCGGGGCGGTGACCCGGACGGTGAGCATGCTCAGCCGATCCCGGCCGCGGGCGCGTCGGCCATGAGCCGGTAGCCCATGCCAGACTCCGTCAGCAGGTGCGCCGGGCGTCCGGGATCGGCCTCGAGCTTCTTGCGCAGCTGCGACATGTACAGGCGCAGGTAGCCCGTGTCGGCGACCTGCTCGGTGCCCCAGATGTCCTTCAGCAGCGCCTGCCGGGTGACCAGCGAGCCCGGGTTGCGCGCGAGGAACTCGAGGATGCGCCATTCGGTCGGTGTGAGGTGCACGCGCTCGCCGCCTCGCGTCACGGTCTTCGTTGACAGGTCGATGACCACGTCGCCGAACGTCACGACGGGGACGCCGGATGCCGTACCCGCTCGCCGCGACAGCGCCCGCAGCCGCGCGAGCAGCTCGTCGATCTGGAACGGCTTGGTGACGTAGTCGTCGGCTCCGGCATCCAGCGCCTCCACCTTGTCGGCGGAGCCGGTGCGCCCCGAGACGACGATCACGGGCGCGGTCGTCCAGCCGCGCAGTGCCTCGATGACCTGGACGCCGTCGAGGCGCGGCATGCCCAGGTCGACCATGACGATGTCGGGGTGCTCCTTCGCGGCCAGCGCGACCGCGGCGGCGCCGTCGGGCGCGGCGACGACGTCGTACCCGTGGGCGGCGAGGGTGATCCGCAGGGCGCGGACGAGCTGGGGATCGTCGTCGGCGATGAGGACCTTCACAGGACCCTCCCGCCGCCGGCAGTCGCATCGTCGACGGGCAGGGCGATGACCATCGTCAGGCCTCCTCCAGGCGTGTCTTCGGGGGCGAGCGTACCGCCCATGCCCTCGGTGAACCCCTTCGACAGGGCCAGTCCGAGGCCGAGGCCGGCGGTGTTGTCGGTGTCGCCGAGCCTCTGGAACGGGGTGAACATGTCGTCGCGGCGGTGCTGCGGCACGCCGGCGCCGTGGTCGATGACGCGGATCTCGGCCGTGCGGCCGAGCCGGCTGGTCGACACGCGGACCCGGGCGTCGGGCGGGGAGTGCCGCGCCGCATTGGCCAGCACGTTGACCAGCACCCGCTGCAGCAGCACCGGGTCGGCCCGAACGAGCGGCAGCTCGGCGTCGAGCGCCAGCTCGAAGCGCTCGGGGCCGGCGCCGAGCTCGTCGAGCGCCGCCAGCACCATGCCTGCGCTGTCGACCGGCTGCAGCGACACCGCGAGGACGCCTGCCTGCACGCGGCTGACGTCGAGCAGGTCGGTGACCAGCGCCGAGAGCGTGGCGAGCGACTCGTCGGCTGTCGCGAGCAGTTCGGCGCGGTCGTCGGGCGACAGCTGCGGTCCCGCGGCGCGGAGCCCGCCGACGGCGGCGACGGCGGCCGCGAGGGGGCGGCGCAGATCGTGGCTCACGGCCGAGAGCAGGGCGCTGCGCACCTGATCGGTCTCGGCGAGCACGCCCGCCTCGCGCGCGGTCTCGGTGAGGTCGGTGTGCTCCAGCGCCGCCGACAGCTGCGCCGCGACGGCGTCGACGAGCCGCCGTTCCGAGGCGTCGAGGCCGTGGCCGTGCAGCTCGAGCATGGCGGGCGGCCCGCCGTTGCGGCGTGCGACGGTGACGGCGTCGAAGCGTCCGTCCCGCACGGGTTCGCCGTCGGTCGCGATCACGGCTCCGTCAGGGCCGATCAGGCGCACCCCGGCAAGGCCCAGGGACTCCCGGGTGCGGCTGATGAGCGCGGGCACGGCGGACTCGCCGCGCAGCACGCTGCCGGCCACGTTCGCGAGCAGCTCCGCCTCGGCCTCGGAGCGCCGCGCGGCGCGCGCGGCCCGCGCGGCACGGTCCACGACGAAGCTCACGAGCACGGCGATGACCACGTAGAGGATCAGCGCCCAGACGTTCCTCGGATCGGCGATGGTGACCGTGTACAGCGGTGGCGTGAAGAAGTAGTTGAGCGTCAGCCCCGACATCACGGCGGCGAAGACCGCAGGCCAGATGCCGCCGACCAGCGCGACGAGCACCACGAGCAGCTGGTAGGCGAGCACATCGCTCGTGATCGTCTCATCGGTGCGGATCGTGACGAGCAGCCACGTCAGCAGCGGTCCGCCGACGAGGGCCAGCGCGAACCCCAGCAGTCGGCGCTTGACGCTGAGCGCGCCGCCCGACAGCCGGGGGAGCGTGAACCGGTCCCCTGCCGCCGAGTGCGTGACGATGTGCACGTCGATGTCGCCGGACTCGCGGATGACGGTGGCGCCGATTCCCGGCCCGGTGAGGGCGGCCGAGAGCCGGCCTCGACGGCTGACGCCGATGACCAGCTGGGTCGCGTTGGCGGACCGCGCGAACTCCACCAGCGCCCGCGGCACGTCGTCGCCCACCACCTGGTGGTACGTGCCGCCCAAGGACTCCACGAGAGCCCGCTGTGCGGCCAGCGCGCCGGGGTTGCCCGAGCGCAGCCCGTCCTGGCTCGACACGTGCACGGCCAGCAGCTCGCCGCCCGCCGATCGCGCGGCGATGCGGGCGCCGCGGCGCACCAGCGTCTCGCCCTCGGAACCGCCGGTGAGGGCGACCACGACCCGTTCGCGCGCCTGCCACGTGCCCTCGATGCCGTGCTCGGCCCGGTACGACTTCAGGGCGCTGTCGACCTCGTCGGCCAGCCACAGCAGCGCGAGCTCGCGCAGCGCCGTCAGGTTGCCGAGGCGGAAGTAGTTCGACAGCGCCGCGTCGATCCGCTCGGCGGGGTAGACCAGCCCGGCCGACAGCCGGTCGCGCAGCGACTGCGGCGACAGATCGACGACCTCGACCTGGTCGGCGGCCCGGACGACGGCATCCGGGACCGTCTCGCGCTGCGGGACCCCCGTGATCTTCTCGACCACCCCGCCGAGGGACTCGATGTGCTGCACGTTGACCGTCGTGATGACGTCGATGCCGGCATCCAGCAGCGTCTCGACGTCCTCCCAGCGCTTGGTGTGGAGCAGGCCGGGCGCGTTGGTGTGGGCGAGCTCGTCGACGAGGGCGATCTCGGGGGACCGCTCCAGCACCGCCTCGAGGTCCATGTCCGTCAGCTCGACACCGCGGTGGCTCACCGTGGTGCGCGGCACGACGGTGAGCCCCTCGGTCAGGGCGGCGGTCGCGGCGCGGCCGTGGGTCTCGACGACCGCGATGACGACATCGCGGCCGTCCTCGGCCAGACGCCGGCCCTCTTCGAGCATCTCGTACGTCTTGCCGACGCCCGGCGCGGCGCCCAGCAGCACCCGCAGCCTGCCGCGCTTCATGTGGTCACCTTATGACGTGACGCCGCCGCCCCGTGACGTGTCGCAGTCCCCGCCCCGGACCGCCGGGAGGGAGTGGATGCCGCCGCCCGGGCTCGGATCATGAGCCCAGGGCGTCGAGCGCGAGGTTGAGCTCCAGCACGTTCACGCGCGGCTCGCCGAGGAAGCCGAGGTCGCGCTGCTGGATGTGCGCCTCGACGACCTCGCGCACCGCGGCCTCGTCGAGGCCGCGGGCCTGTGCGACGCGCGGCACCTGCAGCAGCGCGTAGGCGGGACTGATGTGGGGATCGAGGCCGGAGCCCGACGCCGTGACCGCGTCGGCCGGCACCTGCGACGGATCCACGCCCTCACGCTCGGCGATCGCGGTGCGGCGCTCCTCGATCGCAGAGACGAGGTCGGGGTTCTCGGGGCCGAGGTTGGATCCGCTCGACGCGCCGGCGTCATAGCCGTCGCCGGCGGCGGACGGACGCGGCTGGAAGTACTGCGGCAGGGCGTCGCCGTCGGCGTCGGTGAACGACTGGCCGATGAGCGCCGAGCCCACGGTGTCGCCGTCGGCGTTCTGCACGGTCGAGCCGTTCGCCTGCCACGGAAGGGCCAGCTGCCCGATGCCGGTGACCAGCAGCGTGTAGCCGACGCCCAGCACGAGGGTGAGGACGAGCATCGCGCGCAGGGCGACGCCCGTGGTGCGGACGGTGGTGCGGGTGGGAGTGGACATTGAGGTCTCCTTGGCGTCGCTCAGAAGCCGGGGATGAGGCTCACGACGAGGTCGATGAGCTTGATGCCGATGAAGGGGGCGATCACGCCGCCCAGCCCGTACACGAGCAGGTTGCGGCTGAGGATCTGCGACGCGCTCGCCGGGCGGTACTTCACGCCGCGCAGCGACAGCGGGATGAGCGCGACGATGATGATCGCGTTGAAGATGATGGCGCTCGTGACGGCGGATGCCGGTGAGCTGAGCTGCATGACGTTGAGCGCCGCGAGGCCGGGGAAGACCCCCATGAACATCGCGGGGATGATCGCGAAGTACTTGGCGACGTCGTTCGCGAGCGAGAACGTCGTGAGCGCGCCGCGCGTGATGAGCAGCTGCTTGCCGATGCGCACGATGTCGATGAGCTTCGTCGGGTCCGAGTCGAGGTCGACCATGTTGCCGGCCTCTTTCGCGGCCGAGGTGCCCGTGTTCATCGCCACCCCGACGTCGGCCTGCGCGAGCGCGGGGGCGTCGTTGGTGCCGTCGCCGGTCATCGCGACGAGGTTGCCGCCCTGCTGCTCGCGCTTGATGAGCGCCAGCTTGTCTTCGGGCGTCGCCTCGGCGAGGTAGTCGTCGACACCGGCCTCCTTCGCGATCGCGGCGGCCGTCAGCGGGTTGTCGCCGGTGATCATCACCGTGCGGATGCCCATGGCGCGCAGCTCGTCGAACCGCTCGCGCAGGCCGTCCTTGACGATGTCCTTGAGGTGGATGACGCCCAGGGGTGCTCCGACGCCGTCCGCGCCGAGGGTCGCGACGACCAGCGGCGTGCCGCCGGACTGCGCGATGGCCTCGGTCTCGCCGGTGAGCAGGGCGCGCGTGGCGGTCGGGACGGGGGAGCCGGATGCCTCCAGCCACGCGAGCACCGCCGAACCGGCGCCCTTGCGCACCTGCGTGCCGTCGGCAAGGTCCACGCCGCTCATGCGGGTCTGCGCGGTGAACGGCACCACGACCGAGTCCTCGGGTGTGGCGACGTGGATGCCGCGCACCGCGGCCAGCTCGACGACCGAGACGCCCTCGGGCGTGGGGTCCGCGAGCGACGAGAGGGCTGCCGCGCGGGCCAGTTCGGCGTCGTCGACGCCGGGCATCGCGACGAAGTCCGACGCGCGCCGGTTGCCGTACGTGATCGTGCCCGTCTTGTCGAGGAGCAGCGTCGTCACGTCGCCCGCGGCCTCGACCGCGCGGCCCGACATCGCGAGCACGTTGCGCTGCACGAGGCGGTCCATGCCCGCGATGCCGATGGCCGACAGCAGGGCGCCGATCGTCGTCGGGATGAGGCAGACCAGCAGCGCCACGAGCACCGGGATGCTCACCGGGGCGGCGGCGTACGACGCGATCGGGTTGAGCGTCAGCACGACCACGACGAACACGATCGACAGGCTCGCGAGCAGGATGCCGAGCGCGATCTCGTTCGGCGTCTTCTGCCGGCTCGCGCCCTCGACGAGCGCGATCATGCGGTCGACGAACGTCTCACCCGGCTTCGATGTGATGCGCACGACGATGCGGTCCGACAGCACGCGCGTGCCGCCGGTGACCGCGGAGCGGTCGCCACCGGACTCCCGCACGACGGGGGCGGACTCGCCGGTGATCGCCGACTCGTCGACGGTGGCGATGCCGTTGACGATGTCGCCGTCGCCGGGGATCAGCTCGCCCGCGGCGACCACGACGACATCGCCCAGTCGCAGGTCGGCAGAGGCCACCTCGACCGTCTCGGCGCTCTGGGCGGCGGCATCCCCCCGCTCGTCGTACGCGGTGACCCGGCGGGCCATGGTCGAGGTGCGGGTCTTGCGCAGCGTCGCCGCCTGCGCCTTTCCGCGGCCCTCGGCGACGGACTCGGCCAGATTCGCGAACAGGACGGTCAGCCACAGCCAGACGGCGATGCCCCACGTGAACCCGAACGGCACGGCCGTGCCGCCCGAGGCCTCGGGGCCGCCGAGGAACGGCTCGGCGATCGCGATGACGGTGGTCAGCGCGGCGCCGACCCACACCAGGAACATGACGGGGTTGCGCCACAGCGCCGCGGGGTTGAGCTTGCGCAGCGCCCCGGGGACCGCGGCCCATAGCTGGGCGGCGCTGAAGGCGCGCGACGAGGGCCTCGGGGGCTTGACGGCGACGGAGCCGGAGACGGGCGTACCGGGGGTGAGAGTGGACGTGGACATGTTCAGACGAGACCTTCCGCCAGGGGACCCAGCGTGAGAACGGGGAAGTAGGTGAGAGCGGTGATGATGACCGAGACGACGGCCAGCAGCCCGACGAACTGGGGACGGTGCGTGGGCAGCGTGCCGGCGGTCGACGGCACGGAGTCCTGCGCGGCCAGCGATCCGGCGAGGGCGAGAACCAGCACGATCGGGATGAAGCGCCCGAGCAGCATGGCGACGCCGAGCGCCGTGTTGAGCCAGGGCGTGTTCGCCGTCAGACCCGCGAACGCCGAGCCGTTGTTGTTGGCCGCCGAGGTGAAGGCGTAGAGCACCTCGCTCAGGCCGTGCACCCCCGGGTTCCAGATCGACGTCGACTCGACGTCGGAGCGGATGGGCGGGATCGCGAAGCTCAACGCCGTGCCCGCGAGCACGAGCGTGGGCGTCACGAGGATGTACAGGCTCGCGAGCTTGATCTGCGTCGGGCCGATCTTCTTGCCGAGGTACTCGGGCGTCCGGCCGACCAGCAGGCCGCCGACGAACACCGCGATGATCGCGAGCACGAGCATGCCGTACAGGCCCGAGCCGACCCCGCCGGGGGCGATCTCGCCGAGCATCATGTTGATCATCGGGATCATGCCGCCGAGAGCCGTGTACGAATCGTGCATCGAGTTGACCGCTCCCGTGCTCGTGAGCGTCGTCGCACCCGCGAAGAGCGTCGAGCCGAAGATGCCGAACCGCGTCTCTTTGCCCTCCATGGCCGCGCCCGCCAGCTGCGGCGCAGTGCCGAGCCCCAGCGCCTCCAGCCAGGTCACCGCGGCGATCGACACGATCGCGATCGAGCTCATCACGGCGAGGATCGCGTAGCCCTGCCGGTCGTCGCCGACCATGCGGCCGAACGCTCGCGGCAGCGCGACCGGGATCGCCAGGATCAACAGGATCTCGAACACGTTCGACCACGGCGTGGGGTTCTCGAACGGGTGCGCCGAGTTCGCGTTGAAGAATCCGCCGCCGTTGGTGCCGAGGAGCTTGATGGCCTCCTGGCTTGCGACGGGTCCGCCCGGGATCGACTGGGTGCCCCCGGCGACCGTGCCGACATCGACGAAGCCGCTGAAGCTCTGCACGACCCCGCCGGCGACGAGGGCGATCGCCGCGACGACGGCGAGGGGCAGCAGCAGGCGGGTGAGCCCGCGGGTGAGGTCCACCCAGAAGTTGCCGATCGTCGAGGCGCCGCGGCGCGAGAACCCGCGCACGAGGGCGACGGCGACCGCGATGCCGACGGCGGCCGAGACGAAGTTCTGCACGGCGAGCCCGGCGAGCTGCACCGTGTATCCCATCGTCACCTCAGGCGAGTACGACTGCCAGTTGGTGTTGGCGACGAACGAAGCCGCCGTGTTGAACGCCAGGCCCTCGGGCACCGCCGGCAGCCCCAGCGAGTACGGCAGCACGGCCTGCAGGCGCTGCAGCGCGTACACGAACAGCACGCCCATGAGCGAGAAGGCGAGCACGCCGCGCGTGTACGCCTGCCAGGTCTGCTGCGACTGAGGGTCGACGCCGACGAGGCGGTACATGCCGCGTTCGACGCGCCAGTCCTTCTCGGACGTGAACACGCGGGCGATCCAGTCGCCCAGCGGGCGGTAGAGCAGCGCGAGGATGAGCAGGACGGTGGCGATCTGCAGGATGCCGGTCCAGACGACGGCGGCATCCATCAGAACTTCTCCGGCTTCACGAGCGCGATCACGAGATAGACGACGGCGGCGAGGCCGAGCGCGGCGGAGAGCAGCGAGAAGACGATCACAGCTTCTCCGCCCCCTTCGCGATCAGCCCGACGAGCGCGAACAGCGCGAGCGTCAGGGCGAGGTAGATGACATCGAGCACGGGTTCGATGCAACTCCCGAGCGGATGCCGCAGCCCTCGTCCTCACGGAATCCGTGCGGGTCCGGCGGCCATGCTCACGGGACGCTGACGAGCGGCGCTCACCGCTGCTGATCAGAACGGTGGGAAGAGCGCTCCGGGGGACTCAGGCGCGGGCCAGCGCGTCCTCGAACGCGACCCACGCGAGCATCGCGCACTTCACCCGGGCGGTGTACTTCGAGACCCCCGAGAGGGCGGCGGCGTCGCCGAACACCTCTTCGTCCAGCGGCAGCTCGCCGCGCGAGCGCAGCGCTTCGCGGAAGCCTTCGACGAGAGCGGATGCCTCGGCCCGCGGCATCCGTCCCTCTTCTTCGAGCAGCGACACGAGCATCGACGCGGACGCCTGCGAGATCGAGCATCCGGCGCCGTCCCACGTGACCTCGGTCACCTCGGTGCCGTCGTCCGAGACGCGCACGCGCAGCGTGATCTCGTCGCCGCAGATCGGGTTGCGCTGGTGCGACGACGCCGTGTGCGGGGTCTCATCGGCCAGACCCTTGCCGTGCGGGCGCTTGGAGTGGTCGAGGATGAGCTCCTGGTAGAGCGATTCGAGGCCGTTCATGCGCTGACTCCGAAGAACGAGCGGACGCCCGACAGCGCGTCGAGGAAGACGTCGACGTCGTCCGCGGTGTTGTAGACCGAGGTGGATGCCCGCACCGACGCCGTCAGGCCGAACCGGCGGTGCAGCGGCTGCGCGCAGTGGTGGCCGACGCGCACGGCCACGCCACGCGCGTCGAGGAACTGCCCCACATCGTGGGCGTGCACGCCGTCGACGTCGAACGCCCACAGTCCCACGCGCTCGGCGCCGGATGCGTCGCCGAGCAGCCGGATCCCGGGCAGGGCGCGCAGGCCCTCGCCCAGGCGTGCCTCGAGCGCCTTCTCGTGCGCGTGGACGGCATCCATCCCGAGTCCGTCGAGGTACCGGACGGCGGCGGCCAGCGCGATCGCCTGAGACACCGGCTGCGTGCCGGCCTCGAACCGCTGCGGCGGCGCCAGGTACTGCGCCTCGTCCAGGGTGACGGTCGTGATCATCGAGCCGCCGGTGAGGAACGGGGGCAACGCCTCGAGCACGTCGGCGCGACCGTACAGTCCGCCGATGCCGTACGGGCCGAGCATCTTGTGACCCGAGAACACGGCGAGGTCGACGCCGAGCGCCGGCAGGTCGAGCGGCAGGTGCGGCGCGGACTGGCAGGCGTCGAGCACGGTGGTGGCGCCGACGCCCTGGGCGAGGGCGACGAGCTCGGCCACCGGGTTGACGATGCCCAGCACGTTCGACACGTGGGTGAACGCCACGACCCGGGTGCGGTCGCCGATGAGCGCCGCGGCCGCCTCGAGGTCGAGCGTGCCGTCGTCGTGCACCGGGATGTGACGCAGCACGGCGCCGGTGCGGGCCGCGAGCTCCTGCCAGGGGATCAGGTTGGCGTGGTGCTCGATCTCGGTCACCACGATCTCGTCGCCCGGGTGCAGCGCGAACCGCGCGCTCTCGGGCGCCCCGCGGCCGACCGACGCGTTGCCGATGGCGTACGCGGCGAGGTTGAGGCCCGCCGTCGCGCCGCTCGTCCACACCAGCTGCTCGGCCGGTGCTCCCACGAACCCGGCGACCGTCGTGCGGGCGTCCTCGAAGAGCTCGGTCGCCTCTGCCGCGAGCGTGTGGGCGCCCCGGTGCACGGCCGAGTTGGCCCGCGTGAGGAACGACACCTCGGCGTCGATGACCGCCTGCGGCTTCTGGCTCGTCGCACCCGAATCCAGGTACACCAGGGGTTGCCCGTTCACGCGCTCGCCCAGGATCGGGAAGTCGGCGCGGACCGCGTCGGCGTCGATCAGGGCGGCCGGCGAGGGAGCGGGTGCAGAGGTCACCCCTTAAGGCTACGCGGGATGCCGGCGTCCCGGGTCGTCCGGCCGGCGACGGCCGCCGGCATCCGCTCCACCGCAGCCGAACCGTCGCAAGACGTCGCTTGCGCACCCGCTGATGCGGCCACATGCGACGGCTCGGCGTCGTGTGGGACCGGGACCGGAGTCGATGCGGTCAGGGTTGGGACGCTGCGTCGGTCTTCTCGGCCGGCGCCGGCGGACCGGCGGGGCGGACGGCACGGCGCCCGCGGCTCTCGACGACCGGGATCGTGTGCTGGCCGCCGCGGCCGGCGCGCTCGTCGCCCGGCAGCACGCGCGAGCGGCGGCCGTAGATGAGCTCCGACGAGTCGAGCAGCCAGGGCACGAGCGTGATCGAGACCCCGTGGACGAGCATCAGCTGCTGTGCGATGCGGCGTGCGCGGCGGTTGTGGAGGATGCCCTCCCACCAGTGCCCGACGATGTACTGCGGCAGGTACACGGTGACGACCGACGAGCCGTGCTCCTCGCGGTACTTGCGCACCCACTCGGCGATCGGCCCGGCGTACGTGCGGTACGGCGACTCGATGATTTTGAGCGGGATCGGCATGCGGTGCTTGCGCCACTCGGCCTCGATGGCCTCGGTGTCCTCCTTCGAGACCGCGATGTGCACGGCGAACGTCTTGTCGTGCTTGGCGGCGAGGGCGTAGTCGACGGCCTTCACGACCGGCTTCTGCAGCTTGTTGACGAGGATGATCGCGACATCGCCGGACGAGCCGAAGTGGGTCTGGTCGTCCATCGCGATCTCGTGCTCGACGTCGCGGTAGTAGCGGTGGACGCCCACCATGAGGAACGACAGGATCGGGATGGCCAGGAACACCAGCCATGCGCCGTGGGTGAACTTCGTGATGGTCACGATGACGAGCACGGACGCGGTCATCGTGGCGCCGAGCGAGTTGATGAAGAGGCCCTTGCGCAGCCCGAACAGCTCGCCCCGCACGGCCTGCGAGCCGCGCTGGTCGGCGGGCATGCGCCCGATCTCGCGGATGCCGCGGGTCCAGTGCCGGATCATGCCGATCTGGCCGATCGTGAACGAGACGAACACGCCGATGATGTACAGCTGGATGAGGTTCGTGAGATTGGCCTGGTAGACGATCAGCACCCCGATGGCGATGAGGCCGAGGATGATCATGCCGTTCGAGTACACGAGGCGGTCGCCGCGGGTGTTGAGCGCCTTCGGGGCGTAGCCGTCCCGCGCGAGCACCGAGCCCAGCAGCGGGAAGCCGTTGAACGCCGTGTTGGCCGCCAGCAGTAGGACGACCGCGGTCGCGGCCTGGATGATGAAGAACGGGATCGAGTTCATGCCGAACACGGCCGACGACACCTGAGCCATGAGGCTCGGCTGCGGGTTGGAGCAGTCGAAGCCGACCAGGTCGCAGGGGTTCTCGGCGTAGTGGACCTGCGATACCAGCGCGATCGCGGTGAGGCCCGTGAACAGCAGGATCGCGATGCCGCCCATCATGGCGAGCGTCGTCTGCGCGTTCTTGACCTTCGGGCGGCGGAAGGCCTGCACGCCGTTCGAGACCGCCTCGACACCGGTCAGGGCCGAACAGCCGCTCGAGAACGCACGCAGCACCAGCAGGATGACGGCGGCCTGCGTGAGGCTCTGGGTCTCGACCTCGTACCCGGCGCTGGACGCCACCGGCGCATTGCCCGTCACGATCTCGAACAGGCCGACGACGATCATGACGCCGACCGAGCCGATGAACACGTACGTCGGGATCGCGAACGCGCGGGATGCCTCGCGCACCCCCCGCAGGTTGATGATGACGATCAGGATCACGAAGCCGACCGCCAGCTCGACCCGCCATGGGTTCAGGCCGGGCAGCGCCGAGATGATGTTGTCGACACCGGACGCGACCGACACGGCGACGGTGAGCACGTAGTCCACGAGCAGCGCCGCCGCCACGATCACGCCGGGGATCTCGCCGAGGTTCTTGCGGGCCACCTCGTAGTCGCCGCCGCCCGACGGGTAGGCCTTGATGAGCTGGCGGTAGCTGATCACGACGACGATCAGCAGCACGACGACGGCCGCGGCGATCCAGGGCGCGAAGGCGAGGAACGCCAGGCCGCCGGTCATGAGGATGAGCAGCAGCTCCTGCGGCGCGTACGCGACGGACGACAGCGCGTCGGAGGCGAAGATCGGCAGCGCCAGCTTCTTCGGAAGAAGGTGCTCGTCGGAGTCGGTGGAGGCGAGCGGATCCCCCAGGATGAGGCGCTTGGCGATCGGCGCCTCATCGACCGACTGCTCGCGGCTTTCGTTCGTCACGGCGGGCGATGTTACCCGCATGGAAACCGTGAGGACGCATCCGGACAGCCATCCTCACGGAATCCATACGGCGCCGCCCTCTGAGAGACTCGAACGGTGGATGAGCAGGTGATTCTCGGGGTGCTCGCGATCGCCGCCGGCCTCGCTGTCGGCGTCTTCCTGTTCGTCCCCTTCGTCGCCGTCAGCTACCGGCGCCGCGGCGGATTCGGCGTGGGCCGGTTCGTGCTGTGGGGCGCCGCGCTCGTGTATCTCATGGCGATCTGGACGTACACGCTGCTGCCGCTGCCCGACCCCGACACGATCCGGTGCGCGGGCGTCAACCTCGACGTGTGGGCGTTCGTGAGCGACATCCGCGGAGCGCTCGCCCGGCCCGGCCGTACCCTCACCGACCCCGCCACGCTGCAGCTGCTGCTGAACGTGCTCCTGTTCGTGCCGCTCGGGTTCTTCGTGCGCGTGCTCGGCGGTCGCGGCATCCCCACCGCCCTGCTCGTGGGACTCGGCGTCTCGGCGTTCATCGAGACCACCCAGCTCACCGGTGTGTGGGGCCTCTACCCGTGCGCATACCGCGTGTTCGACGTCGACGACCTGCTGACCAACACGCTCGGCGCCCTCGTCGGATCCGTGCTCGCGCTCGCGGTGCCCCGGCGCCACTGGGGCACGCCGAAGTTCGCCGACGCCGAGTCCCCACGCCCCATCACCCGCCGCCGCCGCTTCCTCGCGATGCTGTGCGACGTGCTGGCGGCCTGGCTGCTCGCCGCGGCGGTCGCCATCGGGTTCCAGCTGGTGCTGTACGCACTGGGAGCCGAACGGGCCGTCCGCGAGGGCACCGCCGCCTCGGTCGTGGCGGGTGCCGTGCCCATCGTGGTGTGGTTCGCGGTGACCCTCGCGACCGGACGCACCATCGGCGATCATGCCGTGCAGCTGCGGTACACCGGCGGACAGCTGCCCCCGGCGCTCGCGCGACCGCTGCGCTTTCTCGGCGGCATCGGCGGGTACCTGGTGCTCAGCGCCCTCCCCGGACCGTGGGGCATCGTGACGGGCGCGTTCGCCGTCGTCTCGGTGGTGCTCGTGCTCACCACGGACGACCGCCGCGGCCTTCCGGGCATCGTCTCGGGTCAGCGCCTCGTCGACGCCCGCGAGCCCGCCGAGCTCTGACGGACTGCGGATGCCGGCGGCCGGGGCCGCCGGCATCCGGTCGACTACGCCGCAGGCGTGCCCAGGAACTCGCGCGCGGCGACCACGAGCGCGTCGACGCCGCGGCTCAGCGTCGGCTGGATCACCGGGGCGAAGAAGGGCGAGTGGTTCGTGGGGATGTCCTTCTCGACGGTGCCCGCCGCGAACGCCTTCGCGAACGCCGCGGGGTCGACACCGCCCCAGAACCAGTAGACGAGCGGCACGCCGGCCTCGCGGGCGAACCACGAGACGTCCTCGCTGCCGGTGAACATGCCGGGGTCGATGACCGTGCCGTCGCCGAACGCCGCGTCGAACGCCGTGGTGAGGCGCTCGGTCGCCTCCACATCGTTGATGGTCGGGGGCAGCGTGTGGTCGGTGACGATGACCGGCGGCTCCTCGGCGCCCGAGGCCTGGGCCTCGGCGCGGACGATGCGCTCCACCTTCTCGAGCACGCGGGCGCGGGCCTCGTCGTCGGGGTAGCGCAGGCTCAGCTCGAGCTTCGCCTCGGCCGGGATGATGTTGTTCTTCAGCCCCGCATGGATCGAGCCCACGGTGACCACCGCGACATCGCGCGGGTCGACCTCGCGCGAGACGATGGTCTGCAGCCGCATGACGGTGGCCGCCGCCATGACGATCGGGTCGATCGTGGCCTGCGGACGCGAACCGTGGCCGCCGCGGCCCAGCAGGGTGACGGTGAGGCCGTCCGAGGCGGCCATCTGCGTGCCGCTGCGCACGCCGATCGTGCCTGCGGGCAGCGGCGTCACGTGCTGGCCGAGCACGATGTCGGGCTTCGGGAACCGGTCGAGCACGCCGTCGGCGATCATCGCCTGCGCGCCCGAGCCGTACTCCTCGGCGGGCTGGAAGACGACGACGACGGTGCCCGACCACTCGTCCTTCGTGGCGACCAGGCGCTCCAGCGCGCCCAGCATCGCCGTCACGTGCATGTCGTGGCCGCACGCGTGCATCACCGGCACGTCGTTGCCGGCCGGGTCGGTGCCGCGGGCCGTGCTGGCGTACTCCAGGCCCGTCTGCTCGGGCACGGGCAGCGCGTCCATGTCGGCGCGCAGCCACACGACGGGGCCCTCGCCGTTGCGGATCACGCCCGCCACGCCGGTCTTGCCGATGCCCTCCTCGAACTCGATGCCGAGGTCGGTCAGGTGCTGCGCGATCACCCCCGCCGTACGCGTCTCTTGGAACGACAGCTCCGGATGCCGGTGCAGATCGATGTACAGCGCTTCGAGGTCGATCGTCATGACCCGAGCCTAGCCGTGAGGCCTCTCCGGCTCAGCGGACCCTGAATCGGTTCAGTTGCGCTGAATGCACGCGAAACCCCGTTGCAGGCGTACGAACAGCGCAAGTGAGCACCCGGGGCAGGGGACCGGGCGGCAGGTGCGGGATGTCAGCCGGGCAGCCGGGCCGTCGAGCCGCGCACGATGAGCTCGAACGGCAACTCGCCCGGACGGTGCGTCGGGGCCTCGTCCTCGGCCGCTTCCAACGCCGCGAGCATCGCGTCCGCAGCGCGCTCGCCCTGGCCCATCGGGAACTGGTCGACGGTCGTCAGCCGGAAGAACTCGCCCAGCTCGTGGCCGTCGATGCCGATCACCGACAGGTCCTCGGGCACGCGGTAGCCGAGGTCGCGGGCGGCCAGGAGCGCCCCGATCGCCATCTCGTCGGATGCCGCGAAGATGGCGGTCGGGCGGCCGCCGGGCTTGCCCAGCAGCTGCTTGGCGGCGCGGAAGCCGCCCTCGATCGTGAAGTCGGCCGGCTCGAACAGGGACGGGATGACCTCGATGCCGGCATCCGCCAGCGCCTGCTCGAAGCCCTGGCGGCGCTGGGTCGGGATGTGGAAGTCGATGTCGAACTCGGGGCTCGCGCCGATGTGCGCGATCTCGCGGTGCCCGAGCGCCAGCAGGTGCTCCGTGGCCAGGCGCGCGACCGCGACGTCGTCGACCGTGAGGGTCGTCAGGCGGGGGTTCGGGCCGCCGATCGCGATGACCGGCAGGTCGAGCTCGACGAGCCGCTCGGTCTCTTCGTCGCCGAGCTCGAGCGAGATCGCGATCACGCCGTCGACGCGCCCGCGGCGCAGGAACGTGTCGAAGACGTCGTGGCGCTCGCCGCGGTCGGCGGTCAGGCTGTACAGCGTGATGTCGTAGCCGCGGCGCATGAGCGCCGACGCGATGCCGCTCAGCACCGTGGAGAAGAACCACCGGTCGAGGAACGGCACCAGCACGCCGATGTTGCGCGTGCGCCCGGAGGCCAGGCTCGACGCCGACGCCGACACGACGTATCCCAGGTCCTTGGCGGCCGCCTCGACCTTCGCCTTCGCGCCGGCCGAGACATGGCCGCGCCCGCTCAGCGCGCGCGAGACGGTCGCCGTCGAGACACCCGCCGCGCGGGCGACCTCGTCGATGCTGACCACGTCGTCACCTGGCTTTCAAGAGAAGGAGAAGGATGCCGGCGGCCCCCGCCGTCCGTCAGAGCGCGTCCGCCACCCAGACGGCCGTGTCGGCCGGGATCACGTCGGTGACGGGACCGCTCGCCGCGATCACGATACCGCTCGGCAGCGCGACAGGCTCGGAACCGGTGTTCGCCACGACCGTGACATTCCCGTTGCGGAATGCGACGGCATCCGGTCCGTAGCCCTCGAGCCACTCGAGCGACCCGGCACCGAGACCGCGCGCGCGGCGCTCGGCGAGCAGCGTGCGGTAGAGCTCGAGGGTGGAACCGGCGACGCCCGCCTGCGCGTCGCGGGCGAGTCCCGCCCACTCCGCCGGCTGCGGCAGCCACGAGGCGCCGCTGTCGTTGAAGCCGTAAGCAGGGCCCTCCGCCGTCCACGGGATCGGCACGCGGCAGCCGTCGCGGCCGTAGCGCTCGCCGTTCGTGCGGAACCACGTGGGATCCTGGCGGGCGTCGCCGGGGATGTCGATGACCTCGGGCAGACCGAGCTCTTCGCCCTGGTACAGGTACGCCGAGCCTGGCAGCGCCAGCATGAGGGTCGTCGCGGCGCGGGCGCGCGCGAGACCGACCTCGGGGATCGGCTGACCGGGGGAGTCCGGGCCGATGCCGTGGCCCTGCGGGTTCTCGGCGGTCAGCGCGAGGCGCGATGCGTGGCGCACGACGTCGTGGTTCGACAGCACCCACGTCGACGGCGCGCCGACGCCGGGGAAGGCGCGCAGCGACAGGTCGATCACCGCGCGCAGGTCGGCCGCATCCCATTCGGTCTGCAGGTAGGGGAAGTTGAACGCCTGGTGCATCTCGTCGGGGCGCACCCACTCGGCGGTGCGCTCGGCGGTCGGCAGCCAGGCCTCGGCGGCCAGGGCCCGATCGCCCTGGTACTCCTCGAGGATCTTGCGCCAGTCGCGGTACACCTCGTGCACGGTGTCCTGGCCCCAGTAGGGCACGTTCTCCTCTTCGCCGCCCATCGAGCCGGCGTCGGGGTCGGGGATGTAGTCCGGAAGGCCCTCGGCCTTCATGAGCCCGTGGGCGACGTCGACGCGGAAGCCGTCGACGCCGCGGTCGAGCCAGAAGCGCAGGATGCGGCGGAACTCTTCGCGCACGACCTCGTTCGACCAGTCGAAGTCGGGCTGCGACGAGTCGAACAGGTGCAGGTACCACTGCCCGGGCCGGCCGTCGGCCTCGACCACGCGGGTCCACGCCGGGCCGCCGAAGACGGACTCCCAGTTGTTCGGCGGCAGTTCGCCGTGCTCGCCCTTGCCGTCGCGGAACATGTAGCGGGCGCGCTCCGGGCTGCCGGGCACGGCGGCGAGTGCCTCCTGGAACCACACGTGCTGGTCGGAGGAGTGGTTCGGGACCAGATCGACGATGACGCGGATGCCGCGGGCGTGCGCCGCAGCGAGCATGTCGTCGAAGTCGGCCAGCGTGCCGAACAGCGGGTCGACGTCGCAGTAGTCGCTGACGTCGTAGCCGGCGTCCTTCTGCGGCGACCGCTGGAACGGGCTCAGCCAGATGGCGTCGATGCCGAGGCTCTGCAGGTCGTCGAGGTGCGACGTGATGCCCGGCAGGTCGCCGATGCCGTCGCCCGAGGCGTCCGCGAACGAGCGCGGGTAGATCTGGTAGATCACGGCCGTGCGCCACCACTCCGAGCCGACGGTGGTGAGAAACGCGTCCGTGCGCTCAGCGGTCTCTGCGGAAGTCATCCGCCCAGCATACTGCAAGCGCTTACATCCCCGGTCGGCAGGGGCGTCCAGGCCCCGGGCGTAGGGTGAAACGCGTGTCCGAAGCCCTGACCCGCGCCGAGTCGCTCATCCGCACGATCCCCGACTACCCCGAGCCGGGCGTGCTGTTCCGCGACATCACGCCGCTGCTGGCGGATGCCAAGGCCCTGCGCACGGTCATCCACGCCATGATCGCCCCCTTCGAGGGCTCGTTCGACGTCGTCGCCGGCGTCGAGGCCCGCGGGTTCCTGCTCGCGGGCGCGGCAGCCATGGAGGCGGGCGTCGGCCTCGTGCCGATCCGCAAGGCCGGCAAGCTCCCCCTGCCGGCGGCATCCGTCAGCTACGCCCTCGAATACGGCACCGCGACCATCGAGGCGCACGATGACATCACGACCGGCATGCGCGTGCTGCTCGTCGACGACGTGCTCGCCACCGGCGGCACGCTGGTCGCCGCCCACGAGCTCGTCGCCGCGCTCGGCGGCACGGTCTCCGGCACCGCCGTGCTCATGGAGCTCACCGCCCTCGGCGGCCGTGAGGTCGTCGGCGACGTCCACACGGTGTTCACCGCCTGACGTCCAGAACGCGATCGGCATCAGTCGCGGCATCGTCGGACCGACGGGCTCAGAGGATGCCCGCGCCCAGGTCGATCGGGCTGTCGGCGATGTTGCCGACGATGCCCCGGATGATGCCGGTGCCGTCGGCGCCCCCCAAGGCTCGCGTACCAGGCGGCCGTGGCCTCCGGATCGTAGCCGTGGGTCTCGTCGCCGCGCCGCCGCGCGCGCAGCACCAGCTCGCCGGCGCCAGCTGCATGCCCAGGCGGATGCGGCCTGAGCGCGATCCCCGCACTCGTGCCGCCGATCCCGGCCTCGATGATGACCTTCAACGGGTGCCGCCGGACATGCCCATCCGTGTGAGCACGAAGCTCTCCGCCACCTGGACGATGTTGTAGAGCACGAGCGTGATCAGCGTGATGATCGCGATCGCGCCCCACAGCTGGGCGAACTGGGCCTGCGCGTTGAACTTCAGGATGGCGCCGCCGATCCCGAGCCCCGTCGACAGCCACTCGGCCAGCAGCGCGCCGGTGACCGCGGCGGGCACCGATACGCGTGCCGCGGCGAACACCGAGGGCATGGCTCCCGGCAGGTTGACCTTGCGCAGGGCCATGGACCGGCTCCCGCCGAAGACGTGCACGACGTCCAGACTCTGCCGGCTGGCGCGGCTCAGCCCGAACAGCACATTGGCGAGCGCGGGGAAGAGCACGACGATCGTGCCGATGACCGCCACCGACGCCGTCGTCCCGCGACCGGTGATGAGGATGATGACGGGTGCGATGGAGACGAGCGGGATCGTGCGCAGCAGCAGCACGAGCGGCATGACGCCGGCCTCGACGGACTTCGAGAGGCTGAACGCGACCGCCAGGACGACCGCGACGATCATGCCGACGACGAACCCTACGACCGCGTCGAGGAGCGTCTGCCCGACCAGCGGGACCAGCAGCTCGCGGTGCGCCGCGGCATCCTCGTCGATGAACAGGTAGTTCCAGACGTCGAGCGGGCCCTTCGCGACGTACGGCGAGATGCCGGTGAAGCTCACGACTGCCTGCCAGAGCACGAGCAGCACCACGATCGTGAGGAGGGCGTTGCCGAGCGCTCGGAGCACCGCCCGGGACAGCGCACGGCGACGGTCTCCGCGCAGGCGCGCCTGCGCCGCGGCATCCGCCGTGAGCACGAGCTGCGCCGCCGGGGCCGCGGGCGGGTGAGCGGTGTCGACGGGTTCGGTCTTCGGTGTCATGACGGCCTCCCGGCGACCCACGGCGTGACGAATCTGACGAGAAGCCCGACCACGCCGTATGCGGTCAGCGCGATCACCCCGCACAGCAGGAACACCGACCACACGCCTGCCGAGTCGAGCTGGCCCTGCAGCCGGATGAGGGTCGGGCCCACCCCGGCCGTGATCGAGCCGAGGTACTCGCCGAGCACGGCGCCGAGGAACGCGGTCGGCACCGCGATCTGCAGCGCGTTGAGGCTCGACGGGAGGGCGGCGACCAGGCGCACCTTGACCAGCTGCGTCCAGACGCCCCCGCCGAAGACGCGGACGACGTCGAGCGCCGCCTTGTCGGCGGACGTGAATCCCAGGATCGAGCCCACCACCGTTGTGAAGACGCACACGATCGCGGCGAGGAAGATCGCCGTCGCCGAGGGGTCGCCGGGGTTCTTCGCGCCGCCGACGACGACGATCGAGATGCCGCCGATCGCGACGATCGGCAGGCAGTACGTGACGACCGCGACCTGCGTGATCAGCGTCTCGAGCCGTGGCAGCAGCAGCACGAGGGCGGCGAGTACGAGCGCGATGCCGTTGCCCCAGGCGTACCCGATCGCCGCTGCGGTGATCGTGGGCTGGAAGACGCTCCATGCGCCGAGGATGTTCCCCTGCAGGAAGAGCCAGTCGAACACGGCCCACGGCGAGGGGACGGGGGTGAACGTCGTCCCCTCCCGCTCCTGGAACGCGAGGAGCGAGAAGACCCACCACAGCAGGAGCAGGGCGCCCCCGCCGATGAGCGCCGAGGCCCACCCGGGGATGCGTGCGCGGCTCATTGCTCAGGCCTCGGCTTCGGCGCGGCCGTCCGCGCCGAAGAGCAGCTCCGAGGCGCGGTCGACGAGGGCGTGGAACTCGGGGGTGCGCATCATCTCCGGCGTGCGCGGGCGCGGCAGGTCGACCTCGATGATCTCCTTGATCCGGCCCGGCCGCGGCGACATGACTGCGACCCGGTCGGCGAGGAAGATCGCCTCGCTGATGCCGTGCGTCACGAGCAGCGTCGTGGCGGGCTTCTCGGTCCAGATGCGCAGGAGTTCGAGGTTGAGGTTCTGCCGCGTCATGTCGTCGAGCGCGCCGAACGGCTCGTCCAGTAGCAGCACCGAGGGCTTCAGCACGAGCGCGCGGGCGATCGAGGCGCGCTGTCGCATGCCTCCCGACAGCTGGGCCGGCTTCGCCGACGCGAAGTCCCTGAGGCCGACGAGCTCGATGAGCTCGTCGACGTACTCCTTGTCGACGGGGCGTCCGGCGACCTCGAACGGCAGCTGGATGTTCTTGCGGATGCTGCGCCACGGCAGCAGCGCGTGGTCCTGGAACGCGATGCCGAGCTCGCTGCCGGCGCGCATCTGGTCGGGCGTCTCGCCGTCCACGAGCACCGTGCCGGTCGAGGGTCGTTCGAGGGCCGCGAGGATGCGCAGGATGGTCGACTTGCCGCAGCCGGACGGACCGAGGAGCGCCAGGAACGAGCCCTTCTCGGTGTGAAGGTCCGTTCCCTCGAGCGCGAGCAGGGACTTGCCTCCTCGCAGCGGGAACGACTTCGATACCCCTGTGATCTGGATGCCGGTGCCCGTGAGGGCACCGGCATCCAGGTTCTGTGAAACTGTCATGATCCCTACGGGAGGTAGTCCTTCAGCTCGGGCTGCTCTTCGTAGATCGAGTCGATGATCGACGTGTCGAAGAGCTGGTCGGCCTTCAGGTCCCAGCCGGACGCCTTGAGCGACGCGAGCGTCTGCTTCTGGAGGTCGTCCGAGATGGTGAACAGGCCGTTCTTCTCGGTCTCGTCAGTGGAGATGAGCAGCTTCTCGGCCTCGATCGCCTTGCCCGTCTTCTCGGGGTCGAGGTCGCCGAAGGTCAGGTCGCCGGCGGCCGCCGACTCGTTGTAGTGCTTCACGACCACGTCGACGGTGTCGGCGGTCTCCGCCTTGTAGACGTCGGTCCAGCCCTTGATCTCGGCGATGAGGAACGCCTTCAGAAGGTCCTTGTTCTCGGCCAGGTACTGGTCGGTGACCGAGAACGTCTCGGCGACGTACGGCAGGCCGTTCTCGGCGTAGGCGAGGTTGGTCACCGGGTAGCCTGACAGCTCGACCGTGATCGCCTCGTTCGTGAGGTATGCCATGAAGCCGTCGACCTCGCCGTTGATGAGCGGCGTCGGGTCGAAGTCGACGGGGACGATCGTGAGCTCGCTCTCGTCGATGTCGTTGGCCGCGAGGAGCGCCTTGAAGACCGAGGCGTTCGAGTCCTGCACGCCGATCTTCTTGCCCTTCAGGTCTTCGGGCGTCGCGATGTCGGCGCCATCCTTAAGCGAGAGGATCGTGAACGGGTTCTTCTGGAACGTCGCGCCGATGATCTTCAGCGGCGCGTCCTGCTCGGCGACCGCGGCACCGATCGAGGCGGCATCGCTCAGCGCGACCTGCACCGAGCCCGAGAGCAGCTTGGCGACCCCCGTGTCGGGACCGGCGACGCCGGTGACCTCCGAGAACCCGGCCTCGTCGTAGTAGCCGTTGTCGTAGGCGTAGAACTCGCCGGCGAACTCCTCGTTCTTGATCCAGGAGTACTGCACGCTGATGTCGCCGTACGATGCCGCCTCGCCGTCGTCGGTCGAGCCGGGGGCGGCCGTCCCGCCGGAGGCGCAGCCGGCCAGGACGAGGGCGGTGGCGAGGAATGCGGCCGCGCCGGCCGCGAGGCGGCCGTGCCGCCCCAGGTTGCTGTGTCGTGCCATCGGGTGTGGCTTCCCTTCGTGCGATGTGATCACGCCGACGCTAGGCCCGCGGCGTTTCGGCCGGTGCGTCTGGACGTTTCGGCGGTGTGACGGCCCCGTATGCCGCCGGCCACCGCATCCGGCACCGCCGAGGCGGGTGCGCCCACGCATCCCCTAGGCGGGGGCGCCCACATCCCCGAAGTGCGGGGCGATCACTCCGGCTGTGCCGCGTCCGGAGTCACCGGGGTCGTGCCCGTCGCCGGTCCGAAGTGGGGGATCGGTTCGGGCCGATCGCCTCGTGAGGCATGGGATGCGGGCGGCTCGGGTGCGGCGACCGCATCCTGCTCGAACGGGATGAGCCGCTCGGCGTGCGCGTCGCGGGGGAACCGGCGGCCGGTCACGGCGTTCGCCGTCACCTTCATGGCGAAGAACTTCGCGGTGGGGCTCCACGACGCGAGTCGGCGAACCCCGCTGTCGCGGATCTCGTCGTCGCGCATCACGCGTTCGGCGCGACCGCGGACCACGACGCTCCACACCATCTCGTCCGTCGCGCCGTCCACCTCGTAGGCGACGAACGGGTGCGCGGCGATGTGCAGCAGCTTGGCGTCCCGCGCGGTGCGGATGAACAGGGCGCCTTCGTGCGCGAGGTGATTGACCGGGAAGACGTCCGGGGCGCCGTCCGCGTGGATCACCGCCAGGCGTCCGAATTCGGCCTGCTCCAGGTACTCCCAGCACTCGGATGCCGACAGGCGCTCCACCCCCGGGGTGCGGGCGGCTCGCGAGGGTTCGTTCATCGACTGACCTCCGTCCCTCTCTTCCGTCCTACTCCAGGCGGACGAGGAACTGAAGGGGGCCCGGCCGATCCGGCCGCCGGCTCAGAGCAGTGTGAGGACGAGGATCGCCGCGCCGGCGAATGCGCACCAGCCGCGGACGTGATTGCCGATCGTCCACTGGCGCGCGGTCGCACGCCAGGTGCGCTGCGCGGCGGCGTCGTCGGGCGAGAGCCGGTCGACCGCGGTGTTGCGCGGGATGTGGAATGCGCCCGTGATCAGGAAGTGCGCGACGATCAGCACGTCCCCGACCAGGCGCCACGCCGACACGGCGCCCTGCCACGCGACGAGCTCGGCGACGGCGGACGCGGCGGCCACCAGCGCCGAACCGAGGAACAGCAGCAGGAAGACGGGCCGGATGGACCGGTTGATCTGCTGCATGACCCGCAGCGCAGCGTCGTCGGGCGACCGCGAGAGGCCGGGCATGACCAGCAGCGAGAAGCCGAAGTAGACGCCGCCCATGGCCGCGCCGAGCAGTGCGGCCGACGCCGCGAGGGTGTCCTGCACGTCCATGTGCGCTCTTTCGGGGGTGGTGGGTGGTGCGTGGTGGGTCAGCCGCCGAGCACGACGTTGAGCGGCGGCTCGCCGGCGGCCAGGCGTTCGATCTGGGTGCGCACGAGTCGCGCGATGCGCGGGCGCATGGCACTGGACGCGCCGCCGACGTGCGGGGTGACGAGCACGCCGGGAAGGCTCCACAGCGAGTGGCCCTCGGGGAGCGGCTCGGGTGCCGTCACGTCGAGTGCGGCGCGGATCCGACCGCGTCGCACGTGGTCGACCAGCGCATCAGTGTCGACGA
>PJUC01000228.1_pt1 | contig 32092 bp, 27 predicted proteins | sample 1512161 | NCBI WGS metagenome assembly PJUC01 (sample SAMN08177676, study PRJNA422409) | Soil metagenome, whole genome shotgun sequencing project. | isolation source: Soil enriched on filter paper | place: USA: Madison | collected 2015-01-15
CGCGTCGTGCCCGTCGCCCGCGCCGGCGGTCGGGACGCCCTCGTCCGTCGGGGCACCGTCGGCGGTCGGGACGCCGTCGTCCGTCGGGGCACCGTCGGTCGGGACGCCGTCGTCCGGCAGGGCGCCGTCGGCGGCCGGGACGCCGTCCAGCGTGAAGCGGACCCGGCGGTGCGCCGCCGACGCCTCGACCAGCCGCACCTGCACGTGCCGTCCGACGGGCAGGTCGGCACCGTCGACCTTGCCCCGCACCACCGGGGCGCGGAGCTGCACGACGCCGGTCGTGCGGTCGTCGTGCGCGTCGACGACGACGCCGTCGAACACGTCGCCGACGCGTCCGGTGAGCAGCACGGCCTCGACCAGGTCGAGGCAGCCCCGCTCGTACTCGTTGGCGCGCCGGTCGCCGCCCGCCATGAGCGCGGGCAGGTCGGGCAGGGCCGACCGCACCCAGTCGGGCACGTCACGGCCGGCGACGAGGGCGACGCACGTCTCGCCGACGAACCGGTCGACGAGCCGACGCAGCGGGGCGGTGGTGTGCGCGTAGGGGGCGGCGAGTGCCGCGTGCTGCGGCTGCTCGGGGACCTCGCCGTCGAACGCGACGTAGGCCGCGCCGCGCAGCAGCGTCGTGGCCTCGGTGAGCAGCGCGGCGTGCGCGGGGTCGGCGGCGTCGAGGCCGCGCACGACGTCGCCGACGCCGGCGCCGTCGGGCCAGGTCACGCCCAGCGCGTCGGCGGCGCGGCGCAGCCGGGCGACGTCCCGCGGGTCGGACGGCGGCAGGGTGCGCAGGACCCCGACCCGCCCGTCGAGCATGATGCGGGCCGCGGACATCCCGGTGAGCAGGGAGATCTGCGCGTTCCACTCCTCGGCGTCGAGCGTCGCGCGGCTGACGAGCTCCCAGTGCCCGTCGGTGCGCTCGACGACCTGCTCGGGCGTGGGGAGCGTGATGCCGCCGCGCTCCCGCTCGGCCTCCTGACGAAGCCGCCCGACGTCCCGCAGGAGGCGCAGGGGCTCGTCGGCGGTGTCGTCGTCGAGCGACCGCTGGACCTCGTCGTACGTGAGCTGCGCGCGGCTGCGGACCCGGCTGCGGCGGACGTCGACCGCGGTGGGCGTGCCGTCGGCGTCGAGGTCGACCGTCCACAGCAGCGCGGGGACGTCCTGGCCGGCGAGCAGGCTCGCGGCGCCCTCGGACAGCTCCGGCGGGTGCAGCGGGGTGCGGCCGTCGGGCGCGTACAGCGTGACGACGCGGCGCCGCGCCTCGGTGTCGACCGCCCCGCCGGGCCGCACCCACGACGCGACGTCGGCGATCGCGTACCGCACCCGGTACCCGCTGCCGCGCCGCTCCAGGTGGACGGCCTGGTCGAGGTCGCGCGAGCCGGGCGGGTCGATCGTCACGAACGGGATGTCGGTCGCGTCGGCGAGGTCGCCCGGCGCGGAGCCGGCGGCGGCGCGGGCCTCCGCGAGGACGTCCGGCGGGAACCCGGCGGGGACCCCGAGCTCGTCGCGGAGGTCGGCGAGCCCGCGCGCGACGTCGTCGTCGACCGCCGCCGCGAGGGCCTGCAACCGGCGGTCGGGCGCGTCCCCGACGACGCCCGCCGGGGCGGTGCGGTCGGCCTCCGCGCGGTCGTCACGGCGCAGGTCAGGGGGCGCGGGGGCGAGGTGGACGCGACGTCGGGGCACCTAGTGAGCCTAGGACGGGCCACGGGGACCCGCACGCCCCTAGGCTGCCCGCCATGGAGGCCCGACGCCGCCCCGTCCCGGTGGCCGCCGCGTGACCCGGACCCCGCTGCCGCCGTCCCGCCCCGGGGGTGCCCGCGGGCTCGCGACGCGCGTCGTCCTCGGTGCCCTGCGGGCGTCGTTGCTGGTGAGCCCCCGGCCGGCGGTGCTGCTCGTGCGCCGGCAGTTCGCGGCGGGCGTCGTGGACCGGACGGCGCGGCTCGACGCGCTCGCGCCCGCCGACGTCACTGCCGTCCTCGACGAGCCCTACGGCCCGCACCCCGACGAGGTGCTCGACGTCTTCCACCCGGCCGGTGCGGCCGGCGCGCTGCCGACGGTCGTGTGGACGCACGGCGGCGCGTTCGTCGGCGGCACGAAGGACGAGCTGCGCGGCTGGTTCCGGCTGCTCGCGAGCCACGGGTTCACGGTCGTCGCGCCCCGGTACACGCGCGCCCCCGAGGCCCGTTACCCGACGCCCGTGCGGCAGGTCCTGGCCGCGCTGGCGCACGTGCAGGAGCACGCCGACCGGTTCCACGTGGAACCGTCGCGGCTGGTCCTGGCGGGCGACTCGGCCGGGGCGCAGATCAGCGCGCAGGTCGCGACGCTCGTGACCGTGCCGTCGTACGCCCGGGACCTCGGCCTGGAGCCGACCGTCGACGCGGCGCAGGTGCGCGGCACGGTCCTGTGCTGCGGCGTGTTCGACCTCGCGCAGATCTCCCGGACGTCGCCGCTGCGCGACGTCCTGCGCGCGTGCGGGTGGGCGTACAGCGGGAACCGGCACTTCGAGGACGACGAGCGGTTCCTGTCGACGATGTCCGTCGGGCGGCACGTGACGGCGGCGTTCCCGTCGACGTTCGTCACCGTCGGCAACGCCGACCCGCTGCGCGTCCAGTCGCAGACGCTCGCGACGACCCTCGAACGGCACGGCGTCGACGTCGAGACCCTGTTCTTCCCCACCGACCACGAGCCCGCGCTGCCGCACGAGTACCAGTTCGAGGCGGACACCGCCGACGGCGTCGCGGCGCTCGACCGCATCGTGCGGTTCGTGCGCCGCTGCACCGCCTGACCACGCAGCCCAGCACCTCCGCACCGCTGGGCCGCCGCACCGGCCCCGTGCCACCCCCGTCGGGGTGATCCGGCGTCCTCCGGTTGCCGACCGGGACGCGCCCCCGCACGATCGGCATCCCGACCTGGAGGGCTGACCGACGTTCCCCGTGCGCCTCGACCCCGTCCCGACCGACCGGCCGTCGCCCGTGCCCGGTCCGCTGCCGCGCACCGTCGACGACGCGCTCACGGCGGTGCCGACGTGGCCGTCCGACCTGCTCCCGGGGACCGGCCGCACGGCGGTGCTGTGGGAGACGCTCGCGACGCTCGCGGCCGGTGACCTGGCCGTCGCACGCGCCGTCGAGCCGCATCTCGACGCGCTCGCCGTCCTCGCCCAGGCGGGGGTCCGACCGACCGTCGTCGGCGCGACGGCGACGTGGGGCGTGTTCGCCGCCGAGGGTCCGGGCGTCCGTCTCGACGCCCGGCGGTCCGACGACGTCCCCGGCGGCTGGGTCCTGAGCGGCGTCAAGCCGTGGTGCTCGCTGGCCGGGCGGCTCGACGCGGCGCTCGTCACGGCCCACCTCCCCGACGGTGGCCGTGGCCTGTTCGCGGTCGCGCTGCGCGACGGGTCCGACGCGGGAACCGTCACGGTGCTCGACGAGACGTGGGCCGCCCGCGGGCTCGTCGAGATCCCCTCCACGTCGGTCCGGTTCGACGACGCGCCCGCGGAGCCCGTCGGCGGCCCCGACTGGTACCTGACCCGCCCCGGCTTCTGGTGGGGCGGCATCGGGGTCGCGGCGTGCTGGTACGGCGGCGCGGTGGGCGTCGCACGGCGGCTCCTCGACGGCGTGCGCGGCCGCGACGCACCGCTGCTGCACGCGCACCTCGGCGCGGTGGACACGGCCCTGCAGTCGGCGCGGCGTGCGCTCGGGGAGGCCGCCGCCCTGGTCGACGCGGGCACGCTCGACGACGCCGCGGGCCGCCTGCTCGCCAAGCGGGTCCGCGGGACGGTCGCGGCGGTGTGCGAGGACGTCCTCGCTCGTACCGCGCACGCGCTCGGTCCGGCGCCGCTGGCCCTCGAGCCCGAGCACGCGAAGCGCGTCGCCGACCTGCAGCTCTACGTGCGCCAGCACCACGCCGAGCGGGACGACGCGTCGCTCGGCTCGGCCCTCGCCGCGACGGACGGGCTGCCGTGGTGACCGCCGACGGCCCCACGACGCCCGCATCGGTCCGGTTCGACGCGCGCGAGCCCGCCACCCCCGCGAGCGCCTGGTCCGACGACCCCCGCTGGGCCGAGCTGCCCGCCCTGCCGCTGCCCACCGGCCGGACCGTCGTCGTCGCCGCGCACCCCGACGACGAGACGCTCGGCGTCGGCGGCCTGCTCGCGGAGCTCGCCACGCGCGGCCCCGCACCCGAGGTCGTCGTGCTGACCGACGGCGCCGCGTCCCACCCGGGCTCCCCGACGCTGACCCCCGACGACCTGGTGCGCGTGCGGGCGGACGAGGTCCGCGAGGCCGTCCGGCGGCTGTCGCCCGGCTCGACGGTCGTGCTGCTCGGCCACCCCGACGGCGGTCTGCGCGAGGCCCGGGACGACGTCGAGCGTGATCTGCGGCGCGTGCTCGACGCGGGCGGCCCGGTCGACACCCTGGTCGTGCCGTGGCGGGGGGACGGCCACCGCGACCACCGCGTCGCGGGCGAGGTCGGCGCGGCCCTGGCCGCCGAGCGCGGTGCGCGGCTCGTCGAGTACCCGCTGTGGCTGTGGCACTGGGGCACGCCCGACGACCCCCGCGTGCCGTGGGACCGGCTGCGCGTCGTCGACCTGTCCGACGCGTCGGCCCTGCGCCGTCGCCGCGCGACCGACGCACACCGCAGCCAGGTGCACCCGCTGTCCCCCGACCCGCGCGACGCGGCCGTCCTGCGTCCCGACCTGCTCGCGGCGCTCGACCGGGACGTCGAGGTGCTCGTCGTCGAGGACGACGCGCCGCGCCCGACGCTCGCGCGCGAGTTCTTCGACGCGACGTACGCCCGGCACGACGACCCGTGGGGCTTCGAGGACCGCTGGTACGAGGAGCGCAAGCGCGACCTGACCCTCGCGGCACTGCCCGACGCCCGGTTCGGCCGCGTGCTGGAGGTCGGCTGCTCGATCGGCGTCCTCACCGAACGGCTCGCGGGACGCTGCGACGACCTGCTCGCGCTGGACGTCGCCCCCGCTGCCGTGGACCGCGCCCGCGAGCGCCTGGCCGGCGCACCGCATGTGCGCGTCGAGGTCGGCGACGTCTCCGCCGCCGTCCCCGACGGCCCCTGGGACCTGGTCGTCCTGTCGGAGGTCGGGTACTACCTGTCGCGCGCGGACCTGCGCCGCACCGCGACGCGCCTGCGCGAACGGCTCGCGCCCGGCGGGGCCGTCGTCGCCGTGCACTGGCGGCACCCCGTGGCCGCGTACCCGCTCGGCGGCGACGACGTGCACCGGATCCTCGCACGTGCGCTCGACCTGCCGCGGCTCGTCCGGCACGAGGAGGCCGACCTGCTGCTCGACGTCTGGTCGGCCGACCCGCGGTCCGTCGCGCGACGGACGAGGCTGCTGTGAGCAGCGCGACGGTGGCGACCCCGACGGCGCCGACGACCGTTCCCGCGGTGGACGCGGCGCGCGCCGCGTCGCCGGTGGACGTGCACGAGGTGCACCACGCCAGGCCGGCCGTGCAGGTCGCTCGTCACGCCCCGGGGCCGGCGGGCACGCCGCTCGCACCGGCCGCACCCGTGCGCCGCGGTCGGCGGGCGCCCGTCGCGCCCGTCGCCCACGTGGCGGTCGTGATCCCCGCGCACGACGAGGAGGAGCTCGTCGGCCGCTGCCTGACGTCCGTGCTCGACGCCGCGAGCCGCCTGCCGGCCCATGTCACGGTCGACGTCGTCGTGGTGCTCGACGGCTGCCGCGACGCGACCGCGACGGTCGTCGCCCGCTTCCCCGGCGTCCGGACGGTCGAGACCCGAGGCGGGAACGTCGGCCGGGCTCGAGCCGCCGGGGTGCGGGCCGCGCTCGCGGCGACCCGCCTGCCCGCGGACCGGGCGTGGCTGGCGTGCACGGACGCCGACTCGCAGGTCCCCGCCTGCTGGCTCACCGAGCAGGTGCGTCTCGCGGACGCGGGGGCCGACGTCGTCGTCGGGACGGTGCGCCCCGACCCGCGCGACCTGCTGCCGCACGAGGAGCAGGCGTGGCGTGCGACACGCGTCCCGGGGCGTCCCAACGGGCACGTGCACGGCGCCAACCTGGGCGTGCGCGCGGACGTCTACCGGGCCGCGGGCGGCTTCTCGCCGCAGCGCGAGCACGAGGACGTCGCCCTGGTCGCCGCGCTGCGGTCGGCGGGGGCGCACGTCGTCGCGACGGACGTGACGGACGTGCTGACGTCGGGGCGGCGCGTGGGGCGCTCGCCGGGCGGGTACGCGGGGTTCCTCGCGCAGCGGTTCCCGCGCACCGCGGTCGCCGCCGCCGACTGACCGCGGCCGGCGCGTCAGCCTGTCAGCCCTCGGCCGGGCGCGACTCGTGCCCGGGGCGGCCGTGCGTGCGGTTCCGCTCCTTGAGCTGCGACTCGTACACGTGCCGGCGGCCGCCGACGAGCCGGTCCCGCGTGCGCTGCTCCGCCTCGCGGAACGTCCGGTAGTACCCGTCGTCGAAGTCCTCGACGACCTGGAACGTCCACCGCCCCTCGAGGACGTTGCGCCCGACGACCTCGGCGCGGAGCTCGTCGGCGACGTCGGGGTGCCCGGCGTCGGCGAGCCGGTCGAGGGCTGCGGCGAGCTCCTCGTCGGCGCGCCCGACAAGGCGGTGGAACGCGTAGAGCATCCCGCGCGCGTGCTCGACGACCTCGAACGCGGCGGTCACACCGCCGACGGCCTCGACGACGGCGTCGCTCACGCCCGCGGGCGGGCGGTGCCCCGGATCGGGCCGGTCACCCTGGTCGGGCGGGTCACTCCGACCGTCCTGGTCGTCCTGGTCGGCCTGGTCGCTCCGGTCGGCGGTCCGCGTCATCGCCCCATCGTCGGTGAGGCGCCGGCGCCCCGCGCGTCGGCGAGGCGGCGGCGCCCGCGCGTCGGCGAGGCCGGGGCGCCGCGCTCGGCGGTCGCCCCGGCCGGTCGCGCGTCAGGCCTCCGCGAGGATCGCGTCGATCTGGCCGAGGGCGCCGGTGATGCCCTCGAGCATCCCCATCGCGACGACCTCCTCCATCTGCTCGAGGGTGTCGAACCGCGAGGTGATGGTCATGCGCGTGCCGGTCGCGGTGCCGTCGAGGGTCACGGTGCCGTGGATGACGGGCCCGCCCTCCTGGGGCTCGCCGGAGTCGTCGGCGAAGCCGTCGTCGAACGCGAGCCCGTCGGTGGGCGAGATGCGCGTGAACCGCCACCAGCCGTGGGCCTTCTCGCCCTCGGGTCCGGTCATGTAGTAGCGCGCCTCGCCGCCGGCGACGAAGTCGTGGTGGACGAACGTGGCGGGCCAGGTCGGCGGCCCCCACCACCGCTCGAGCTTGCGGGGGTCGGCCCAGACGTCCCAGACCTTCTCCGGCGGTGCGGCGAGCTCGGTGGCGACGACGAGCGTGAGGGTGTCGACGTCCTTGCGGCTCTCGACGACGGTCATGTCTCTTCTCCTTCGGCCAGCAGGGCGTGGATGCGGTCGAGGCGTCCGCGCCAGATCTCCTCGTAGGCGTCGAGCAGCCGGGACGCGGCCCGGATCGCCTCGACGTTGCCGCGCACGAGCCGTTCGCGGCCGTGCGTGTGCTTGGTGACGAGCGCCGCGCGCTCGAGCACGGCGACGTGCTTCTGGACGGCGGCGAAGCTCATGTCGTACCGCCGGGCCAGGGCGGACACGGACTCCTGCTCGTGCAGGACGCGCCGGACGATGTCCCGGCGGGTGCGGTCGGCGAGGGCGGCGAACACCCGGTCGACGTGGTCTGTGTCCATTCCTATAACCATGTGGTTGTACGTTACGCCGGTGTCGTCGCGACCACAACACCCCGCCGGGAGAGCCGGCCCGGCAACCCGATCGAGCCGACCCCGCTGACCGCGAGCGGGCTCACACCCCGCGGGTAGCCGCGAGGCGCCCGTCCTCGACCGCCGCCACGAGCTCGGCGTGGTCGTGCTCCGTCCGCTCCGCGAACGCGTGCGCGGCGTCCGCGAACGCCTCGTCGGCGACGCCCGAGCCGCCGAGGTACGCCCCGATCGCGATCGCGTCGCCCGCACGCGCGTGCGCCCGGGCCAGCGTCCACGCGCACACCGCGGCGTACCGCTCCAGGCCCGCGGGCCGCGCCTCCGAGAGGTCCAGCGACCCCTTCCAGTCCCGCAGCTGCCGGACGTAGTAGTCACGCGGCACGCCGTCGACCCCCGGGGAGCTCTGCCAGCCGAGCATCGCGTCGCTCGCCGCCTGCATGAGCCGCTGCCCCTCGACAACCCGCTGGCCGTGGTGCGCGTACCGGCCCGGGCCCACGAACGGCTCCAGGACCGACGCCTGCGCCTCCTTCGCCTGCAGCACCAGCGCGTCGTCCGCGTCGACCCCCTGCAGCAGCACGACGAACGCGCGCGTCCCGACGCTGCCGACCCCCACCACCTTGCGTGCCACGTCGACGACCCGGTACCGGCCCGCGAGGTGCCGGCGGTCGGGCGAGAGCGTCGAGCGGTAGTCCGTCAGCAGGTCGGCGATCCCCTGCCGGAACTGCGCCGCCTCCTGCGCCGTGAGGATCGACTCGAGCGTCGACACGAGCGGCGGGTCGTCGACGAACCGGTGCTCGCCGTCCACGACGACCGTGAGCTTCGACAGCGCCTGCAGGTGGTCACGCCGGCGGGCCTTCTGGACGACCTCACGGGTCCGGCGACCGGCCGACCGCCCCATGTCGTCCGCGACGTCGACGAGGTCGTCCACGTCGGCCCGCGCGTACCAGACGGCCAGCGAGCTCTGGCTCGCGAACTCGCGCACGGCCTCCCGGTACGCACGCGCGGCCCGGACGACGACCTCCCGGCGCCGCCGCGCGCCGACGTCCACGGCCCGCGCGGCCAGGTCGACGCTCGCGAGCAGCCGCTTGACGTCCCACTCGAACGGCCCGGGGTGCGTCTCGTCGAAGTCGTTGAGGTCGAACAGCAGCCGCCGCTCGGGCGACCCGTACACCCCGAAGTTCGACAGGTGCGCGTCGCCGCAGAGCTGCGTCACCAGACCCGTGCCCGGCGAGGCCGCGAGGTCCGCCGCCATCACCAGCGCGGTCGCCCGGTAGAACGCGAACGGCGACTCCGCCATCCGCCCGTGCCGCAGCGCGAGCAGGTCCGGCAGGCGGCTGCGCTCCTGCTCGACGATCAGCGTGAGCGCGTCGGGGCGTCCGTCGCGCGGCGCCAGGTCCGCGAGTGCCTCGCGCGGCAGCCGCCGGCGGGCGCGCTTCCCGGCCGCCTCCCGCTCGGCACGCGTCCGTCCCGTCGCCAGGTCCTCGTCCTCGTCGACCGTCACGACCTGCCCCTTCCCCGAGCCGGTACCGCGGACGCTACTCCGCGGCGCCCGGGGTGCCCAAGGGTGCGACGACCTGCCCGACGGGCGGCGTCAGGACCGCAGCGACTCCGCCGACTCGTGCAGCCGCCGGGCCGTGACCTCGAGCTCGCGCGTCGCGGACCGGATCGTGCCGATGCCGTCCGACGCCCGCTGCTGCGCCTCGCCGACGACCCGCAGGTTCTCGGCGATGCCGCGCCCACCGGACGCGGCCTCGCTCACGGCGTTCGCCATGGCCGACGTCGTCGCGGTCTGCTCCTCGACGGCGCCCGCGATGGTCGTCTGGAAGTCGTTGATCTTGCCGACGACGTCGTGGATCTGCTCGATCTCCCGCGTCGCGAGCGCCACGGCCGACTGGATCGCGTCGACCCGCTGCCCGATGTCGCTCGTCGCCTTGCTGGTCTCCGCCGCGAGCTCCTTGACCTCGCCCGCCACGACGGAGAAGCCCTTGCCGGCCTCCCCCGCGCGTGCGGCCTCGATCGTCGCGTTGAGGGCCAGCAGGTTCGTCTGCTCGGCGATCGCGGTGATGGCCTTGACGACGCTGCCGATCTGCGCGGACGACTCGCCGAGCTGCTGCACGGTGCGCGACGTGCGCGCGGCGATCTCGACCGCCTCCGCCGCGACGACCGCCGCCTGGCTCGCGTTGCGCGCGATCTCGTGGATCGACGCGCCCATCTGGTGGGCGCCGGTCGCGACCATGTCGATGCTCTGCGCGACGTCCCCGGCGCTCGTCTCGACCGCCGCCGTGAGGCGCGTCGAGTCGTCGGCCGCGCCGGTCAGGACCTCGCTCGTGCCGGCCAGCGCCCGCACCGACTCCTGCACCTCGTGGGCCGCCTGCGTCACCTGCTCCGCCGCCGCGACCGTCCGGTCCAGGGTGTCGTTGAGCGCGACCGCGAGGCCGTCCAGCTCCTTGCCGCGACCCCGGTCGAGCCGCACCCGCGCGTCGCCCGACCGCAGCGCGTGCGTCGCGTCGCCGATGGGCCGCACGATCGACCGCGACACCGCGAGGCTGACCAGCACCAGCAGCACGAGGACCGCCGCACCCGCCCCGACGACACCCCGCGCGTCGGCGACGGCCGCCGCGCGCACGTCGTCCAGGTAGATCCCCGACCCGACGACCCAGCCCCACGGCTCGTACCCCGCGACGTACGAGATCTTCGGCTGCGGCGCCTCCGCGCCCGGCTTCGGCCACTGGTACACCACGAACCCGGCGCCGTCGGCCTTCACGACGTCCACCATCTCGACGAACAGGTGCTTGCCGTCCGGGTCGGTGTTCTGCGTGAGGTCCGTGCCGTCGAGCTCGGGCTTCATCGGGTGCATGAGCATCATGGGCTGCATGTCGTTGACCCAGAAGTACTCCTCGCCGGAGTACCGCAGCGTGCTGAGCTCGGCCAGCGCGGCCGCCTGGGCCTCGTCGTGGCTCAGCTCGCCGTCCGCCGCGGCCTGCCCGAAGTGCTCGACGACCCCGAGCGCGGTCTCCACGACCGCCCGGGTCGCGTGCTGCCGCTCCTCGACGATGCGGCGTTCGATCCCGCTCACCGCCACGACGACGAGCGCCACCAGACCGGCGGCGGTCAGCAGGGCGAGGGCGAGCAGGCGGGTACGGATGCCGAGGGCGGCGAGACGGGACACGTGTCCTCCGGGTGCGACGGGGGGCTTCGGCCCTCTCGTCGGCCGCCACGGCGGACACCTGAGCGCTTTGCCCGGGTGAAGGCCACGCGGCCCGGCGGTCGGTGAAGGGCTCGCCGGGAGCGGGGACGACCGGGCTGGACCGATGGCCCAACGTCGAGCAGTGGTGGCTGGCCTGCACCGAGCTGGCGCGGCAGACGCTGGCGTACATGTCCACCGCACGGCGCGCGCACGAGTAGGGGACGCCTGACCTCGAGGGACACACCCGGGACGTCGCAGCGGCGCAGATCGCGGGCCGCCGGCGGCAGATCGCACGGCGCGCTCTGAGCTGGCCCTCGACGATCGGCGGAGGGCGTGGGATTCGAACCCACGAGGACGGGGGTGTCCCGCCCCAACGGTTTTCAAGACCGTCTCTTTCGGCCGCTCAGACAGCCCTCCCGGCGCCGTCCGGGGCCCCTGCCGGGGCGAGCCCGGACGCTCCGGCGACGAGTCTCCCACAGCGCCACGACGCGTCGGGGCGGCCCGGCCAGCGCGTCCGCCCGGGGACGTCGGCGGTGGCTCCTAGCCTGGTGCGGTGCCCACGACCACCACGACGCTGACCGACCGCCTCGTGCTCGCCGCCCCGACGCAGGCCGACCTGCCGGCGCTGCACGCCCTGCACGCCGACCCGGCGGTCTGGGAGCACCTCCCGTCCGGTCGGCACACGGACGTGGCCATGACCCGGTCGATGCTCGACCGGGCGGAGGCGGGCTGGCGGGCGCACGGCCTCGACATCTGGACGGTCCGCCGTCGCGACGACCCCGAGGGGGTGCTCGTCGGCGTCGGCGGCTGCAGCATCCGCGCGGGCGTCGCGTGGAACGTGTACTACCGGCTGGCCCGCGACGCGTGGGGGCACGGCTACGCGCAGGAGCTCGTCGCCGCCGGTCGGGCCGCCGCCGCACGGCTGCGGCCCGAGCTGCCCGTCGTCGCCTACCTGCTCGAGCACAACGAGGGGTCGCGGCGGGCGGCCGAGCGCGCCGGGTTCCAGCTCGTGTGGCGGGGCCCGGACGCCGGCAACCCCGACCCGGCGGCGGTCCGCCTGGTGTACGCCGACCGCCCGCTGTCGCCGGAGGCGCTGCGCGTCTACCGCGAGCTGACCTGACCGGTCGTCACGCCGTCGGGGGCTCCTGCTCCCACCATCGGTCCGGCCAGCCCGGGCTCACCACGTCCAGCCCGTACAGCGTGGCCGCCTGCGCGAGGGGCAGGTCGTACGTCGCGACCTCGCCGACCTCCGGGTGCGCCACCGCGGCGCCGACGTGCAGGGCGACGAACGACGGCAGGACGTTCGACACGCGGGCGGCGGCCCGCAGCGACTGGTCGGAGAACCGCACCACCTCGACACGGTCGGTGACGTCGTGCGCGACGCCGTGCGCCTCGACGCCGCGCGGCCGGGCGACGCGACGCAGCTCGCTCACGCCGAGGAAGGTCGTGACGAGCCGGTCCTCGTGCTCCGCGACCCACGCCAGCCAGTCGTCCCGGCAGGGTGCGCCGTCGAGGTAGCGCGTGAGCGCGGACCCGTCGACGTACACGCGCGTCCGCGCGACCGGCTCGGGCGCCCCGGGACCGTGGTGGTCGGACGGGGCAGGCGGTCCGACGCTCGCCGTCGGCGCGGACACGGGCGCGAACGGGTGCGACACCCGGAACGGCTCGACCGGGCCCTGCACGTCGGGGCCGGTGACGGGCTCGACCGGCCCGAGCGGGCCCGACGGCTCGTCGTCGAGCGGCACCCGCGGGCTCGGCAGCACCGACGTCCGGACCACCTGCCCGGGCGACCCGTCGGCGCGCCCGGGCGCGCCGTGGCGCACGGCGGGCGGTCGGGGCGCGGTCAGGGTCACCTCTCCATGATCGCTCACGGCTGCACGACCCCTCGCGGGACCAGGACGCGCCCGCACCGACGCCGACGGCCGGCACCCCCGCAGGGGGCCGGCCGTCGTCGGGGTGCGGGTGCGGTCACCGGTTGCGCAGACGCTCCATCGCGAGCTGCACGAGGGAGATGAGCGCCTGCTTGGTGGCGGCACGCGACCGGGCGTCCGTGTAGAGCACGGGCACGTGCGCCGGGATGGCGAGCGCCTCACGGACGTCGTCGAGCTGGTGCTTCGCGACGCCGTCGAAGCAGTTGACACCCACGACGAACGGGATGCCACGGCTCTCGAAGTAGTCGACCGCCGGGAAGCACTGGTCGAGACGGTCGGTGTCGACGAGAACGACGGCACCGATCGCGCCGCGCACCAGGTCGTCCCACATGAAGAGGAAGCGGTCCTGGCCCGGCGTGCCGAACAGGTAGAGCCACAGCTGACCCGGCAGCGCGATGCGGCCGAAGTCCATGGCGACGGTGGTGGTGGTCTTGCGGTCCGACACGCCACCGGCGTCGTCGACGCCGACGGAGTGCTCGGTCATCGCGGCCTCGGTGTTGAGGGGCTCGATGTCCGAGATGGAACCGATGAAGGTCGTCTTGCCGACGGCGAATCCGCCCGCGACGACGATCTTGACGACGGTGGGTGCGACGGAACCCGCGGTCCCCGCCGGAGCGGCGACGGCGGCGTCAGAGGGCGGAAATGCCATTGAGAACACTCTCCAGCACGCTCAGGGACAGGGCGGGGGACTCACCGGTGTTGACCTCGACCGGCTGAGAGGTGTGCACGCGCACGTACTGCTGGTCGGAGAGGTCGGACACGAGGATCCGGACCACCCCGAGGGGGAGGTGGAGCAGAGCGGAGAGCTCCGCCACCGAGATGTAGTTGTGCGCGGCGTGCTGCAGGATCGCCCGCTTCTCGGGCGGCAGTCCCGCGCTGGAGACAGCGCCCGGCATCACCTCGACCAGCGCCTCGAGAGGCAGGTCGGAGCGCGCCGAGCGCACGCGGCCGCCGGTGACGGCGTAGGGCCGCACCGTCCTGGCCTCGTACTCGATGTGCTCACTCATGTTCGGGCCGTCTCCGTTCCAGTCAGGCCACGGGGGCGCGCGTGGCGCCGTCGACGGGCAGCTGGCCGCGCATCTCGGAGATGAGCTGCGGCGTGAGGGTCGCCTCGGTCCGCGAGACGAGCATCGCCATCTCGTAGCCGATGAGGCCGACGTCGCAGCTCGACTCCGCCACCACGGCGAGGACGGAGCCGTTGGAGACGCTCATGAGGAACAGGAACAGCTGGTCCATCTCGATGATCGCCTGGCGCACCTCCCCCGCACGGAGCTGGCGCGACGCGCCACGGGTCAGGCTCGACATGCCGGAGACGATCGCCGCGAGCTGGTCGCCGCTGGTGCGGTCGAGCTGCTCGGACATCGCCATGAGCAGACCGTCCGCCGACACCACGAGCGTGTGGCGAGTGCCGGGCACGGTCCGGACGAAGTTGTCCAGGAGCCAGCCGAAGTTGGCTGCCTCGGTGCTGAGCGCGGTCACACTTCCTCCTTGCTGGTGCAGTCGGTGACGACTGCGGGGTGAGACGTCACCTGGGCGGAGACGGCTGAGATGGGTTCTGTGGCCGTCATGAGGCCTGGCCGTTCTGACCTGAAGGGCCGTCCACGGCACGACGGCCGCGGCTGGTCCCGGACTGGAAGCTCGACAGACGCGAGCGGAGCTGGTCCGCGTCACGCTGCACGGGCTTGCCCTCATCCGCGGCCGGGACGGCCGACGGCACAGCGGAAGGAACACGACGGGTGAGCGACTCGCTCGGCACCATCGAGGCGGGCCGGTAGGCCGAGAGCTGGCTGAGCTCGGAGAGCGCCTGCTCCTGGATGTCCGACCGCATGGCGAGCATGGCGGCCACCTCGTCGTCGAGCGTCCCGATGCGGGGAGCGACCGACGGCGGGAGGGTCGGGTGCGGGACCGTGGCGGCCGGGGCGGCGGCAGCCGGCGGGCGCGGGGCCCAGTCCGGCGGCGACCAGCCGGCGGCGACGCGCGGCTCCGGCTGCACGGGGTGCGGCGCGACCGGGGTGGCCTGCGCCGGAGCGGCGGGTGCCGACCACGTCGACGACGCCCACGAGGGTGCCGCCTGCGGGGCGGGCTGCTCGTTGCTCCATGCCGACGTGCGGGCCGGGGCGGCGTCGTTCACGCGAGGCGCCGGCGCGACCGCGGCGGTCGACGCGGTGTCGGCGTCGTCCTTGCGGCGACCGAACAGGCCCCACTTCCGCTTGGGCTTGTCCTCCGTCGGCTGCACGACCTGCGAGAACCCGGCGTCCGGCGCGGGCGTCGCCGCGGCGGCCGTGGGCGCCCAGGCGGGTGCGACCTGCTGGACGGGCGCCTCGGCGACCGGGGCCGCCTGCGGGGCGGGCGTCACGGCGTCCTGCGCCTCGACGGGGCTGAACATCCGCGTCGAGTCGTCCTGCGTCGCGGCCTGCCACGCGGGCTGGGCCTCGGCGACCGGGGCCTGCCACGGGGAGGGCGCTTCGGCGACCGGAGCCTGCCAGGCGGGCTGCTCCGCGACGGGTGCCTGCCAGGCCGGCTGCTCCGCGACGGCGGGCGACGACCAGGTGGGCTCCTCGGCGACGGCCGGGGCCCGCCACGGGCTGTTCTCGGGCTCCTCGGGAGCGAGCTGCACCGGCGCGTACGCGACGGGCTCGGCCACGGGTGCGGCGACCGGCTCGACGGCGACCGGGGCGGCGTGCGTCGCCGCGGGCGCGTCCGTGCCGTCCTGCCAGGCGGGGGCCTGCCACGTCGGCGGCTCCCAGGCGGGCGCCTCCCACGCGGGGGTGGGCCACGCCTCGTCGGCGGGTGCGGCGGCGGGCTCGGCCACCGGCTCGGCGACGGCCTCGTCGTGGCCGGCCTCAGGCACGACCGGGATCGCACCGGTGTGCCAGGCACGGGCCTCGTCGAGCGCCTTCTCGAACGGCACCTCGGCCTGCGCGGCGGAGCGAGCGGCCCAGCCGGAGTAGCCGCTGTAGGACGTGAAGCCCTGCATGCGCGACGTCCAGACCGGCGTCTCCGCGGCGGGGGCGGCGGGCGTCTCGGCGACCTGCGGCTCCTCGACCGGCGCGCTCCACGCGGCCGGGGCCTGACGGGACGGCAGCGCGACGGGCGCGGCGACCTCGGGGGCCTCCCACGCGTCGGCGGAGGCCGTCAGGGGCTCGCCCGGCGCGAAGGTCGGCGCCCACGCCTCGTCGGCGGCAGGCGTCGGCTCCCAGGCCGGCTCCTGCACCTCGGCGGCAGGCGTCGGCTCCCAGGCCGGCTCCTGCACCTCGGCGGCGGGCGTCGGGGCCCACGCGGGCTCCTCGACCTCGGCGGCCGGGGTCGGAGCCCACACGGGCTCCTCCACCTCGGCGGCGGGCGTCGGCGCCCACAGGGGCTCCTCCACCTCAGCGGCGGGCGTCGGCGCCCACACGGGCTCCTCCACCTCGGCGGCCGGGGTCGGAGCCCACGCGGGCTCGTCCACCTCGGCGGCGGGCGTCGGCTCCCAGGCCGGCTCCTGCACCTCGGCGGCCGGCGTCGGGGCCCACACGGGCTCCTCCACCTCAGCGGCCGGCGTCGGGGCCCACACGGGCTCCTCGACCTCAGCAGCCGGCGTCGGCGCCCAGGCGTCGGCCTCGACGGCGACGGGCTCCTCGACGACGGGCTGCTCCTCGGCCGCCGGCGTCGGCGCCCACTCGTCGACCGACTCCTCGGCCAGCTCGGGGACGACCACGGGGGCGGGCTGAGCGGAGTGCGCACCGAGCGACATCCACGGCGCGCGGACCGGGTCGGCGGACGCCGCGGGGGCGTCGTCGTCGGCCAGGCCGGGGATCTGGATCCCGGAACCGGGCGTGCCGGTCGCGACGTCGCCGCGACCACGGAAGCCGGAGAACAGACCCGCACGGGCGGCCGGCGAGGACGGCGCGCTCGCGGTGGGCGTCGCCTCGGGCTCGGGCTGCGGAGCCCAGGCGGACGTGGCACGCGTACGGCTGGGCAGGCCCGAGCCGAGCGGCGTCGTCGCGATCGTCGGCGGCGTCCAGTCGGAGCCGGACGAGCCGAGGTCCGCGGAGAGGTTCCCGGACGGGACCTCGGGCAGGACGATCTTGTCCTCGTCGAACGTCTTCGCGGAGCGGCTCGGGAGCGCGCCCGGCTGGCCGCCGCCACGCACCGGCAGGCCGGCGGGGGCGATGTCGTTCTCGCCGGTGTCGTCCGTGCGCTTGCGGCGCGGCAGGCCGAGGGACGTCTGGCCGTCGGTCAGCGCGTTGAGGTCGACCTCGCGGACGACCGGCGCCTGCTCGACCGCGGGGGCCGCGGTCTGGGCGGGCGCGGCGACGGCCGGGGCGGCCGACGGGGCGCCGTACAGCGACGTCTCCGTCGCGGCGAACAGCGTGGACGGGAACCGGACGATCGTCTCGGTCCCGGTGCCCTGCGAGCTCTTGTGCAGGCGGACCTCGGCGCCGAGGCGCTGGGCGATGCGGCCGACGACGAAGAGGCCGAGGCGCTGGGCGCCCAGGGCGTCGCTCGCGGACACGGACACGATCTTCGAGTTCGCCGCCGTGATCTCGGCCTCGGTCATGCCCAGGCCGTGGTCGAGGATCCGGACGTAGACGAACTGGCCGGAGACGCCGGTGGTGACCGTGACGGGCGTCTCGGGCTCGGAGAAGATCGTCGCGTTCTCGAGGAGCTCGGCGAGCATGTGCGCGGCGCTCAGGGCGTTGAAGCCGAGCATGTGCGGGTCGACCTGCAGGTCGAGCTCGACGCGGTCGTACTGCTCGATCTCCGACGAGGCGGTCCGGATCACGTCGGACAGCGGCATCGCGTCGCGCAGACGACGACCGGAGTCGATGCCGGCGAGCACGAGGAGCGACTCGGCGTTACGACGCATCCGGGTGGCGAGGTGGTCGAGCCGGAAGAGGTTCGCCAGGGTCGACGGGTCCTCCTCCGCACGCTCGAGGGAGTCGATGAACGACAGCTGCCGGTTGAGGAGCACCTGGTCGCGACGGGCGACGTTGACGAACATCTCCGCGATGGAGCCACGCAGGGCGGCCTGCTCCTGGGCGACCTGGACGGTCGTGGCGTTGACGGAGTTGAACGCCTCGGCGAGCGCGCCGACCTCGTCGCGGGTCGTGACCGGGATGGGCTCGAGCACGATCTCGGGGCCCTCACCGGGGACGGCCACCTGCTCGACGAGCTTCGGCAGCTGCTCACGGACGTCGGCAGCGGCCTTGGTGAGGCGACGCAGCGGCAGGACGATCCCTCGGGAGATGACGAGGGCGAAGAACAGGGACGCCGCGGCGGCGACGATCGCGATGGCGATCGTGTAGATGGCGCGGGTCTCGGCGGCCGTGGCGGCCTCGTCGGCGATGGTGGACGCCCGGGCGAGGATCGCGTCGTTGACGGCGGACAGCGACGCGAGCTGCTGCTGCACGTCGGCGACGTACGCCTCCTGGTCGACCTGCGCGATGCCCTGCGAGTTGCCCTGCTGCAGCCAGGACCGCATGGCGGTGAAGGACGAGGAGGGGTCACGGGACGGCATGACGATGCCGTTCTCGCCGAGCCGCTCCACGGCGGCGCGGGCCCGGACACGGGAGATCTCGGTCGACGCCGCGGTGTTGGCGTAGGCACGGGCGGCCGCGGTCTGGGCGTTCGCGGCGCGCATGAGGCGCTGGCCGTCGAGCATCTCCGTGATGAGGCCGTCGGACGTGGCGCCGACGTCGCGGTACGCCGTGACGTAGGACGCGAGCTCGCGGTTGTCCAGCGCGTTCGCGACCTGCTCGACGAGGTCGATCTGCCCGTCGATGATCTGCTCGTAGTTGTTGCCGACCTGGCCGCGCTCGCCCTTGACGTCGACGAGCTTGCGCACCTGCGGCAGCAGCGTGTTGTGCGTGACCTGGACTTCCTGGAACTGCTTGACCACGGCGGGCGGGAACTCGTCGAGGTCGAGCGCACGGGTCAGCGGCCGGACCTTCGCGAGCAGCGCGTCGGTCTGGTCGCGCGCCGGCGTGAGCTGCTCGGCGGGCGCACCGTTGACCGACAGCGCACGCTCCTGCTGGATCGCGGCCGACAGGGGCGCGTACGCCTGGAGCGCGGTGACCGCGCCCTCGGCGGCGCGCACCCGCTGCGCCTGCTGGATGGCGTCGTACGAGATGAACGCACCAGCACCGAACAGGACGAGCATGGGCACGGCAAGGACAGCCAGAACCTTGGCGCGGATGCCAAGCCGTCGCAGCATGTCGTTCCTCTCCTCCACCCGACACGGGTGTCGCCACCGGGGGGCGTGTCGGCCCTGCGTCCAGACAGGCCCACATGAGGCCCACCGCCGACATCGGCTCCTGGACACGGGACCATTAGCCCGCGGCAGAGTTTGCCATGGACCTCACCCGATGGGATACGCCGTGGCGGAACCGGGTGCGCAGGTCGGCGGCCCGGGCCGGGCCGCCCGCTAGGGTGCGCAGATGCGGGCAGTCGTGGTCAGCGGACCGGGTCCGGCGGACGTCCTGCGGGTCGAGGACGTCCCCGAGCCGTCGCTGGGTCCCACGGACCTCCTCGTGCAGGTCAGCGCCGCAGGGGTCAACCGCGCCGACCTCCTCCAGCGGGAGGGCCACTACCCCCCGCCACCCGGTGCGCCGTCCTGGCCGGGCCTCGAGGTGTCGGGTGTCGTCACGGCCCTCGGGGACTCCGTGGGCGGCACCTGGCGGGTGGGCGACCGTGTCGCGGCACTCCTGGCCGGCGGAGGTTACGCCGAACGGGTGACGGTCCGGGCGGACCTGTGCCTGCGTGTCCCCGACGACACGCCGCTGGAGGATGCCGCCGCGCTGCCCGAGGCGGTCGCCACGGTGTGGTCCAACCTGCGCGCCGCGCACCTCGCGCCGGGCGAGACGCTGCTCGTGCACGGCGGCTCGGGCGGCGTCGGCTCGGTCGCCGTCCAGCTCGCCCACGCGCTCGGCACGCGGGTCGTGGCGACCGCGGGCGGACCGGATCGCACCCGACGCGTCGCGGAGCTCGGCGCGGACGTCGCGCTCGACCACCGCGAGGGCGACCTCGTCGGCCGCGTGCGGGCCGCCACGGACCACCGGGGCGCGGACGTCGTGCTCGACGTGCTCGGTGCGGGGGCGCTCGCCGACAACCTGCGGCTCCTGGCCGACGGGGGCCGGCTCGTCGTCATCGGCCTGCAGCAGGGCCGGCGGGCCGAGATCGACCTGGGGCTGCTGCTCGCCCGGCGTGCGAGCGTGATCGGCACGACGCTGCGGTCGCGGCCGCACCACCAGAAGGCGGCGATCGTCGACGGCGTCGCGCGGCACGTGTGGCCGCTCGTCGCCGAGGGCCGGGTCCGTCCCGTCGTGCACGCCCGGCTGCCGCTCGCCGAGGCCGCGCAGGCGCACCGGCTGATGGAGTCGGGCGAGGTCTTCGGGAAGGTCCTGCTCGTCCCCTGACCCGGACGCACCCTTGCCGGGTCCGCCGTCGGCGTCGGGTGGGTCGACGGCCCGCGTCGTCAGTCGAGCAGGCCCGCCGCGAGCGCGGGGACGATGACCGGCGTCAGGGGCAGGCGCGGCACGAGGGTCGCCTGCACCGCGTGGTAGAGGTCGGCCTTGCCCGCCCACACCGTGCGTGACACGGCGTTGTCGGTCCCGAGCTCGTGCCACCAGGAGCCGCCCTCCCGGTCGAGCAGGAACGCGCCGACGTACTCCCACCACTGCGTGTAGAGGTCGACGAACCGCGGCTCCCCGGTCGCGGCGTGCAGGGTCGCGGCGGCCGCGACGGCCTCGGCGGCGACCCAGTGCATGCGCTCCCGCACGACGGGGCGGCCCGACCAGTCGACCGTGTAGACGAAGCCCGGTGCGCCGTCGACGTCCCAGCCCTCGCGGACGCCCGCGTCGAACAGCGCGACCGCGTCGTCGAGCATCCACGCGGGGGCGACGTCGCCGCGCGCCGTGACGGCGGCCCGGGCGTGCAGCGTGAGTCGCGCCCACTCGAACCAGTGCCCGATCGTCGCGCCGTAGGGGCGGAACGGGTGCGCGGGGGTGTCGACGTTGTACTCGAGGTCGGCGACCCAGCCCGCGTCGAAGTGCTCGGGGATCCGCCACTCGTTGTCCTTGGCGAAGCCGTGCACGACGCGCTCGACGATCCGCAGCGCACGGTCGAGCCACACCCGGTGCCCGGTGACGTCCGCGGCCGCGAGGTACGCCTCGACGGTGTGCATGTTGGCGTTGACGCCGCGGTAGGTGTCGAGCGTCGTGAACGTGCGGTCCCACTGCTCGACCGCGAGGCCCGCCTCGTCGTCCCAGAAGTGCTGCTCGGACACGGCGAGCGCCTCGTCGAGGAGCTCGCGGGCACCGGGCCGGCCGGCGGCGGTCGCGCTCGACGCCGCGAGGACGACGAACGCGTGCGGGTAGGCCGCCTTCTCGGTGTCCCGCGGCGTGCCGTCGCGCTCGACCTCCGCGAACCAGCCGCCGTGCTCGTCGTCGTGGAAGACGCCCCGCAGCGCCGCGAGGCCGTGGTCGACGAGCGCCGCCGAGCCCGGGCGGCCGAGCAGGTGGCCGATCGCGTAGACGTGCGTCATGCGGCACGCGATCCACAGCTCGAGCGGACCGTCCTGCGGGAGGCCCGCGTCGTCCTGCCGGGCGAAGCCGCCGCCCGGGAGGGCCGACGCCCGTCCGAAGTCCAGCAACCGGTCGGTCTCACCCTCGAGCCACCGGGCGTGCGCGGGCGTCGTCAGCCAGGACATGCGCACACCCTACCGACGCGGGACCGGTTCACGGTCCGGGCTGCGCGGGCCTGCGCCGGGGGGTCACAATGCGCGGATGAGCGACAGCGACGCAGGTGACGCGCGGGACCGGCAGCAGCACGCCCAGGACCCGGCGGGCACGGGCCCGCGGGTGGTCGTCGTGCCCGCGACGGGCGGCCCCGCGGCCGACGCCGGGCGTGACGACACCGAGGGCGTCAGCGACCTGGTCGGCGAGCCCGCGAAGGTCATGCGGATCGGCACGATGATCAAGCAGCTCCTCGACGAGGTGCGCAGCGCACCGCTCGACGCCGCCGCCCGCGCCCGGCTGGCCGAGGTCCACGAGCGCTCGCTCAAGGAGCTCGAGGACGGCCTGTCCCCCGAGCTCGTCCAGGAGCTGCACCGCATCACGCTCCCGTTCGTCGACGACCAGACCCCGTCGGACGCCGAGCTCCGCATCGCGCAGGCGCAGCTCGTCGGGTGGCTCGAGGGGCTGTTCCACGGCATCCAGACCGCGCTGGTCGCACAGCAGATGGCCGCGCAGGCGCAGCTGTCGCAGATGCGTCGCGCGCTGCCGCCCGGACCGGGGCACGGCCCGGTGCCGCCGGGGCTGGGCCTGGGCGGGCACGACGCCGACGACGGCGAGGGGCACGGGACCGGGCAGTACCTCTGACGACGGCGAGGGCTCGGGACCGGCCGGTCGCCCTGACGCGGGCGGCTCCGCTCAGGCGGGCGGTGGGGCCTCGTCGGTCGCCGTGTCCTTCGCGGTGAGCGCGATCGCGCCTGACACGAGCACGAGGCCGACGAGCTCGGCGGGGTGCGGGACCTGGCGCAGCACGACGGCGCCGACGACGGCCGCGGTCGCGGGGAGCAGCGCGAGCAGGATCGCGAAGGTCGCCGGGCGCACGCGTCGCAGGACGACCTGCTCCAGCGCGTAGGGCACGACGGACGACAGCACGGCGACGCCGACGACGAGCAGCGCGAGCCCCGCGTCGGTGAGGACGGGCACCGCACCGCCGACGTAGAACGGTGCGAGCGCGAGCGCGCCCGCGGTCATCGCGACCGACAGACCGGTGACGCCGCCGGTCTCGGCGGTCGCGACGCGTCGTCCGAGCACGATGTACCCGGCCCAGCAGGCGGCGGAGACGCCGATCGCGACGAGGCCGACGACGGGGTCGTCGCCGGTGTCGGTCCCGGAGCCCGTGCTGCTGCTGACGCCGCCGCCGAGCGTGACGCCCGCGAGCAGGACGACGCCCGCGGCGGCGATGCCGATGGCGACGCGGTCCCGCCAGCCGTGCCCCGTGACGGCCGCGACGGCGACCGGTCCGACGAACTCGAGCGCGACCGCCGTGCCGAGCGGCAGGTGGTCGATCGCGACGTAGAACGCGACGTTCATGACGCCGAGGACGACCCCGAACAGGACGGTCGTGAGTACCGCGCGCCGCGTCCACCTCCCGCGGGCACGCCAGGGCCGGCGCCACGCGAGGAGGACGACGGCCGCGACCGCGAGGCGCAGCCACGCGACGACCGCGGGCGGGAGGACGTCGAAGAGCCCGACGGCGATCGCGGCGCCGAGGTACTGGGTGAGGCCCGACAGCACGAAGAGCAGCGGGGCGGGCACGAGCCCAGGGTAGGCGTCGAGCCGTCCACAGCCCGGTCCGACGGACGGCGCTCCACAGGTGCGGCCGGCGGGTCGACGGCAGGCCGGTCGACGTCCCTAGCGTCCCCGGCGGTGGACGACCCCGCGTCGCCGCCTCCCGACGAACCCACCAGCCCGAGGAGAGCCGTGCCGACCGCACCCCCGCCACCCGTCCCCACCTCCGCGACACCTTCGGCGCCCTCGTCGCGCTCCCGCCGCCGGGCCGTCGTCCTCGGCGGGCTGGCCGCCGGCGTCGTCGCGGTGGCCGTCGCCTGGTCGCTCGCGCCGCCGCGCGCCGACGAGGCCGGTGGCGGCGAAGGGTTCGACCCCGGACGCGTCACCGAGGCGGCGAGCGTCGAGATCAGCCTCGGGGTCCTGCGCGACGCGACCGCACAGGCGCGCGCCGACGACGGCGCCTGGCCGCAGGACGCGTCGCAGGTCGCCGTCGAGCGGCTGCGTGAGGCCGTGACGCTCTGGACTTCGAGCACCACGGCGTCGGACGACCCCGGCGAGCCCTGCTACCAGACGGCGCTGGTCCTCGGCCGCACCTGGCACCAGGTCGCCGACGACGCACCGCGACCGGGCCCGTGCGCCGATGTCGGCTACCCGGACCGGCTGCCCGGGACGTTCGCCGACCCGGCCGGCAGCGGGTTCGTCACCATCACCGGCGGCGGCGCGGGGACGACCACCTACGACCGGGAAGGGAACCCCGTGCCGTCCGTCCCGCCCCCGCCGGTCCCGGTGCCGGTCGCCGCCGTCGGCTCCCCCGAGCCCGGGTCGTTCGACGAGCCCGACGTGTGCGTCGCGTTCATGGGCGGGTCGGGGAGCCTCGTCGGGGCGGCCGAGGCAGTGGACCGCGCGACCACGACGGCGGACCGCTCCGCGTGGGAGCAGCGGGTCCGAGACGTCGGCGAGGCGCTCGCCACGGGCGGTCCGGAGTCGGCCGCCGACGGGTTCCTCCGCCTCGCCGACCTCTGGGACGGCTCGTCCGGCGGCGGGAAGGTGACCGAGGACGAGCGCGCTGCGGCGATGGACTTCCTGGACCCGTGGTGGTTCCGGTGCAGCGTCGTGCTCGGCCGCTGACCCCCACCGTCGCGGTCGGTGCCGGGCATGCCGCGGCCCGCGTCACCGGTCGGTGCGCGGGCCGCGGGATCGAGCAGGCGCCCGGGAGGTGGTCAGCCCTTCACGGCACCGCCGAGCAGGCCGCGGACGAAGTACCGCTGGAGCGCGAGGAACACGATCAGCGGGACGACCATCGCGATGAACGCCCCTGCCGACAGCAGGTGCCACTGCGACCCGCGGGTGCCGGCGAGCTCGGCGACGCGGACCGTCAGCGGTGCCACGTCGGTCGTGCCTCCCGCGAAGACCAGGGCGACGAGCAGGTCGTTCCACACCCAGAGGAACTGGAAGATCGCGAACGACGCGATCGCCGGGGTGAGCAGGGGCAGCAGCACCTTGAAGAAGATCGTCACGTGCCCGGCACCGTCGACGCGGGCGGCCTCGACGAGCGACGCCGGGATGTCCTTCATGAAGTTGTGCAGCAGGTAGATGGCGAGCGGCAGCGCGAAGATCGAGTGCGACAGCCACACGACCCAGAACGACCCCGCCAGCCCCCAGGTCACGTACTGCGACAGCAGCGGGATGAGGGTCACCTGGATCGGGACGACCTGCAGCGCGAAGACGCCGACGAACAACAGGTTGCGACCGGGGAACTCGATCCAGGCGAACGCGTACGCCGCGAGCAGCGCGAGCGAGATCGGGATGACGACGGCCGGCAGCGTGATGACGAGCGAGTTGACGAAGAACGTCGACAGGCTGGTCGAGGAGCCGAAGAGGGCCTCCTGGTAGTTGTCGAGCGTCAGCTCGGGGTTCCACGGCAGCGTCCACCAGCCCGTGGTGCGGATCAGCGCGCGCGGTCGGAACGACGTGACGAACAGCCCGAACGTCGGGATCGTCCACAGCACCGCGAGGATGATCGCGATGCCCGACGCCCACGGCGAGCTGATCTTGCCCTTGACGGCGATCGCGCGCTTCTCCGCGCGGGACAGCTTGCGGGGGATCCGGGCGACCGGCGCCTCTTCCTTCGTGGCGTCGACGAGTCCGGACGGAGGGATGACGGTCATCGGATCTCCTCCGAGAGGCGCAGCTGCCGGACGTTGTACACGACGATCGGGATGACGAGCACGAAGAGGATCACCGCGAGCGCCGCGCCGAGCCCTCGCTGGTTGGCCCGGAAGCTCTGCGTGTAGAACTCGTAGGCGACGACGGACGTGTTGAAGTTGCCGCCGGTCATGGTCCGCACGATGTCGAAGACCTTGAGGGTCGCCATGGCGATCGTCGTGAGCACGACGATCAGGGCGGGCCGGATGCTCGGCACGGTGATGAAGCGGAACATCTTCGTCCCGTGCAGGCCGTCGAGGCGCGCGGCCTCGATGATGTCGTCGGGGATGGCCTTGATCGCCGCGGACAGCACCGTCATCGCGAAGCCGGCCTGGATCCAGACCATGACGGCGATGAGGAACAACGTGTTCCACGGTTGGTTGAGCAGGAACTGCTGGGGTGGCAGCCCCACCCAGACGAGCAGCTGGTTGGCGAGGCCGATCTGCTGGATGCTCCCCTGGTCGGGGCGGTACTCGTAGACGAACTTCCAGATGATCGACGCGCCGACGAGCGAGATCGCCATCGGGAGGAAGATCAGCGTCTTCGCGAGGGACTCGTAGCGAGACCGGTCGACGAGCACGGCGTAGACCAGCCCGATGACGGTCGCGGCGAGCGGCACGAGGACGACCCACAGGAACGTGTTGCGCAGGACGGTCTGGAACTGGTCCTCCGTGAACGCCCTCACGTAGTTGTCGAGGCCCACGAAGCTCGTGCCGCGGTTGTCGTAGAACGAGTCGCGGATCGTACGGAGGCCGGGGTAGAGCAGGCCGAAGACGAGGAACAGCAGCGTCGGTCCGAGGAACCCGAGGACGACGACCCAGACGGGCAGCCGCTTGATCTTGTCGATCCCGAAGAGGATCAGCCCCATCACGGCGACGAAGAGCAGGATCGCGATGACCATCAGCGCGAACTTCTCCGGCGTCGTGTCCGGGTGGAGCAACCAGTCCATGAGTCACCCTTCCTCGCCGTCGAGGTCGGCGCGGTGCACGAGGGGGGCGCGCCCGAGGGACGCGCCGGGACGTCGGGTGGGGCCCGACCGGGGAGGACGACGTGGTGGGAGCCGTGAGGTACCGGCTCCCACCACGTCCCGTCAGTCGGGCCGCCGCGTCACGAGGTGGGCCAGGCCGCCTCGATGTTGTCGAGCGTCTCCTCGTCGGACTGGTTCTCCGCGATCCACGACACCATCTGCTTCCAGAAGGCGTCCGCACCGACCGCGCCCGGCATGAGGTCCGAGCCGTCGAACCGGAACGTGTACGCGTCGTCCGTCATGAGCTCGAACGCGAGCTTGTCGACGGGCTGCACGATGAGCTCGGGGTCGAGCCCGTTGTTCGCGCTGAACCAGCCACCGGCCGGGGTGGCCTCGGCCTTGGCGTTCGCCCACTCCGGCGACGCGAGGTAGGCGCGGAACGCCTCGACCTCGGGACGGTCGGAGAAGCCGGTCACGAACTCGCCTCCGCCGAGGATCGGCTTGGTGTCGTCCATGCTCGGCAGGTAGAAGGCGTAGACGCCCTGGTCGGTCGGCTCCTCCTGGACCGTCACGCCCTCGTCCCAGTTGGCCGCGTAGAAGTTGGCCGCCCGGTGCATGAGGCACGTGCCGTCGAGGATGCCGTAGCCCGCCTCGGTCCACGGTGCCGTCGCGATGGACGTCACGTCGCCCAGGCCGCCGTTGACGTAGTCGGGGTTCTTGAGGATCTCGCCCGTGGCCTGCAGCGCCGCGAGGATCTGCGGGTCGTTGAACGGGATCTCGTGCTTGTACCACTGGTCGTAGACGTCGGCCCCGGCGGTGCGCAGCACCATGTCCTCGAGCCAGTCGGTGGCCGGCCAGCCGGTCGCGTCGCCGGACTCGATGCCGGCGCACCACGGCTTGACGCTGCCGTCGGGGTAGTCCTCGACGACCTGGTCGGACAGGGCGATGAGGTCGTCCCACGTCTCGGGGACCTCGTAGCCGTAGTCCTCGAAGAACTGCGGCGAGTACCAGACGAACGACTTCGCGTTCGCGCCGAGCGGCGACGCGTAGAGCGTGCCGTCGACCGTGCCGTACCCGGCCCAGTCCTCGGAGAAGTACTCGGCGACGTTGTCGACGACGCCCTGCGGGGCGGGCACGGCCACGTCGGGGTAGTCCGCGACGATGGACGCCAGGAACCCGGGCTGCGGCACGTACGCGATGTCCGGCGGGTTGCCGGCCTCCAGGCGGACGGGCAGCTGCGCCTCGAACTCGCGCGAGCCCTCGTACTCGATCGTCGCGCCCGTGCAGTCCTCGAAGGGCTTGTACGAGTCGCGCTGCTGCTGTGCCTCCGGGTCCACGATCGAGGTGTAGACGCTGATCGTCTTCCCCGACAGGTCCCCGTACTCCTCGAAGGCGGAGCAGTCGGCGGTCGCGTCGCCGTCGCCCGCGTCACCGCCGCCCCCGTCGTCGCCACCGCCCGAACAGGCGGTCAGGGCGAGCACCAGGCCCGCTCCCGCTGCTGCCGCCGTCGCGTACCCGCGACGCTTGCGCAAGCCGTTCATGAGACCTCCACGTCGTCATGCTCCGGTGCGGCGCGACTCCACTCCCCGTCGCGCCCTCCCCAGCGATGCAAGCCGTTGCGCAACGTGTACGCAACCCACGGAGGCGGACAAGTCGGTCACGATTGCGTCACGACCTGGTGGTCATGACCTCAGTCATCGTCCAGGTGAGAGGCTCGCGGACCCCCGACCGACCCGTGGAAAACGCGCCGGGGGCGACCGGGCAGGCCTCAGACGAGGACGCTGCGCAGCACCGCGACGGCGCCGTCGTCCTCGATGGTCCCGGTGACCTCGTCGGCGGCGGCCCGCACGGCGTCGCTCGCGTGACCCATCGCGACGCCGCGGGCGGCCCAGCGCAGCATCTGCACGTCGTTCCCGCCGTCGCCGACCGCGACCGTCGCGAACGGCTCGACGCCCTCGTGCTGGCGGATCTCCTCGAGCGCGCTCGCCTTCGACACCCCGCCGGGTGTGAGGTCCAGCCACGCGGACCACCCGACGGCGTACTCGACCTCGTGCAGGCCGACGCGCTCGACGAGCTCGTGGAACTCCTCGGGGCTCGCCTTCGGGGCCCGGATGACGACGCGCGTCGCGGGCGTCGACGCGAGCTCCTCGAACGGCACGACCTCGACCCGCCCGGTGAGCTCGCCCGCCGGGAAGTCGGCCGACACCTTGAACCCGACGCCGAGGTCCTCGACGGCGATGAGCGCGTCGGGCAGCTCCAGCGCGATGGTCCGCAGCGCCGGACCGGGGTCGAACGTCACGGACTTCGTGATCTCGAACCCCTCGGGGCTGCCGTCCAGGCGGACCGTCACGGCACCGTTCGAGCAGACGACCCAGCCCTCGGTGAGGCCGAGCTCGCGGGCCACGGGCACCGCGGAGTGCGCGCCGCGACCCGTCGCGAGCACCACGTGCACGCCGGCGTCCCGCACGGCCGCGACGGCCTCCCGCACGTCGGGGGACAGCACCCCGTCGTACGACATGAGCGTGCCGTCGACGTCGAGGGCGACCAGCGTGCAGCGGCTCATCGGACCGGCTCCAGCACCTCGAGGCCGCCCAGGTAGGGCCGCAGCCCCTCCGGGACGCGCACCGACCCGTCCTCGAGCTGGTGGTTCTCCAGGATCGCAACCAGCCACCGGGTGGTCGCCAGCGTGCCGTTGAGCGTCGCGACCGGGCGCACGACGCCGTCGGCGGTCCGCTCGCGCACGCCCAGGCGGCGGGCCTGGAACGTCGTGCAGTTCGACGTCGACGTCAGCTCGAGCCACCGCTGCTGGCTGGGGAGCCACGCCTCGCAGTCGAACTTGCGGGCGGCGCTGCTGCCCAGGTCGCCCGCGGCCGTGTCGATGACCCGGTACGGGAGCTCGACGAGGTCGAGCATCTGCTTCTCCCAGCCGAGGATGCGGCGGTGCTCGTCGGCGGCGTCCTCGACGGTCGTGTAGCTGAACGCCTCGACCTTGTGGAACTGGTGGACGCGGATGATGCCGCGCGTGTCCTTCCCGTACGACCCGGCCTCGCGCCGGTAGCAGGCGCTCCATCCCGCGTACCGCTTCGGGCCCGCCGACAGGTCGAGGATCTCGCCGCTGTGGTAGCCCGCGAGCGCGACCTCGGAGGTCCCCACCAGGTACAGGTCGTCGGCCGGCAGGTGGTAGATCTCGTCGGCGTGCGCGCCGAGGAACCCGGTGCCCGCCATGACCTCGGGCTTGACGAGGGTCGGCGTGATGACGGGCGTGAACCCCGCCGCGAGCGCCCGGTCGACCGCCGCGTTGAGCAGCGCGAGCTCGAGGCGCGCACCGATGCCCGTGAGGTAGTAGAAGCGGGCGCCCGACACCTTCGCGCCGCGCTCGGTGTCGATCGCCGCGAGCCCCTCGCCGAGCTCCAGGTGGTCGCGCACCGCGAAGCCGTCGCCGTACTCCGCCGCGAAGTCCCGGGGCGTGCCCACGTGCTCCAGCACGACGTAGTCGTCCTCGCCGCCGCCGGGCACGCCGTCCTCGACGACGTTGCCGATCCGGCGGGCCAGGTCCGCGGCGTGCTTCTCCGCCTCGTCCGCGTCGGCCTGGAACGCCTTGACCTGCTCCGCGAGCGCCTTGCCGTGCGTGAGCAGCGCGTGCTTCTCCTCGCCCTGCGCGGCGGCGACCTTCTTGCCGTGCGCCTTCTGCTCGGCGCGCAGCGTCTCGAACTGCGTAAGGGCGGAGCGGCGGCGGGCGTCGGCGTCGAGCACCTGGTCGACCAGGGACGGGTCGTCCCCACGGAGCACCTGGCTGTTCCGGACGAGGTCGGGGTCCTCCCGCAGGAGCCGCAGATCGATCACCCGCCGATGCTACCCAGCGCCCCGACACCGCCGCCCGGACCCGGCCGTGACCAGGCGAGTCCCCCGGCCCGCGCGGCGCGCGCACCGTAGATTGCCCGCATGACGTGGGAGGCGTGGGTCGCGGTCGTGGCCGGCGCGCTCGCGCTCCTCGCGATCCTCCTCGGGCTCGTCGTCCTCGTGCGGCAGCGCGACCTGCGCCGCCGCATCGAGTCCCCGCGCGCGGGGCGGGCCGCGCGGGCGCTGCGGCTCGCGCGTGAGGTCCAGTCGAGCGGGCAGCTCGTCGCGTTTGTCGCCAACCCGTCCAAGCCCGACGTCGCGCACCTGCGGGCCGCGGTCGTGCGGGCGTGCGCCGAGCAGTACCTGCCGGCGCCGCTGTGGTTCGAGACGACCGTCGAGGACCCCGGCGTCGGGCAGACCCGCGCGGCCGTCGACCAGGGCGCCGACGTCGTCATCGCGATGGGCGGCGACGGGACCGTCCGGGCCGTCGCCGAGGGGCTCGTCGGCACCGGCGTGCCCATGGGCCTGCTCCCCCTCGGCACGGGCAACCTGCTCGCCCGCAACCTGGACATCCCGCTCTCCGACCCGCTCGCGGCCCTGCAGATCGCCGTCGAGGGGCGCGACCGCACGATCGACGTCGGGTGGCTGCGCGTCCTGCGGTTCGAGTCGGACGTGCACGACGACGTCGCCGAGGCCGCCGACGACCTGCCCGCGGGGACCGACCTTCCGCGCGACCACATCTTCCTGGTCATCGCCGGGGTCGGCTTCGACGCCGCGATGGTCGCCGACACCGACGAGCAGCTCAAGGCCCGGGTCGGCTGGATCGCGTACTTCGTCGCCGGCATGAAGCACCTGCACGGCCGCCGGACCCGCGTGCACGTGCGCCTCGACGACCAGGCGACCACCTCGACGCGGCTGCGCAGCCTGCTCATCGGCAACTGCGGGCGGCTGCCCGGCGGGATCACGCTGCTGCCCGACGCCGAGCTGGACGACGGCTGGCTCGACGTCGCCGCGATCGACACGCGCGCCGGGATCGCCGGGTGGGCGCAGCTGTTCGGCGAGGTCGTCCTGCAGGGCGTCGGGATGCGCAACGACCTGCGCGCCAAGATCGGCCGGATCGACCACACGCGCGCGCAGGAGGTGCGGCTCGTCGTGCCCGGTGGCGACCAGGTGCAGGTCGACGGGGACGTCGTCGGGCGCGTCACCGAGCTGCACGCCCGGGTCGACCCCGGCGCGCTCGTCGTCCGGGTCCCGATCGCCTGACGGCCTTCCCACCACCGCGGCGACGGCGGTTCACACCCCTCGCCGACGGTGGTCGACCCCTTTCCGTGGTCCACGACGCGGGCACCCGCACCCCCGATCGGGTGGAGCCGGGTCGCCAAGCCGCCCGATTCGCCGCCGATGTCCGGTCCTGCCGCTACCGTGACGCCGTCGGCGCACCGGTCGCGTCGACGGACGAGGAGTCGCGGTGCCCACCCCGAGCCGCTCGGAGCCCCCCGCCACCGACCCGCACGGCGCCCTGCACGCCCTGCGGCCGCCTGTCGCCCCCCGCCGCCGGTCGACCGCCGCCGTCGTCGTCCCGACGCTCGGCGCCGTCGCCGCGGTCGTGGTCGCGCTGGTCGTGGGACTGCCCGGCGCGCCGTGGGCGGACGCGCCGGGCCGCGCCGACGACAGGACGGGTGCGGACGACCGGGCCGGTGCGGAGGACCGGGCCGGTGCGGACGACCGGGCGGCGACGACCGACCGCGGCCGCTCGCGCGACGACCAGGCGACGTCCGACGGCGGCACGACGGCCGCCGGTGCGGGCGACCCCGCCGCGGCCCCGCTGCGCTTCGCGCTCGTCACGACCGCGTGGCGCGACGACGACGCCGACGGCCTGCGCGGCCCGGCGGAGCCCGCCCTCGCGGGCGTCGTCGCCCACCTGGAGACCGGCGACGCGCAGCCCGCCCGGCAC
>PJUC01000229.1_pt1 | contig 32042 bp, 22 predicted proteins | sample 1512161 | NCBI WGS metagenome assembly PJUC01 (sample SAMN08177676, study PRJNA422409) | Soil metagenome, whole genome shotgun sequencing project. | isolation source: Soil enriched on filter paper | place: USA: Madison | collected 2015-01-15
CGTCCAGGATGCCGCGACCGAGGTCGTCGACGCGACGGCGAAGCTCACGCCGACGCACGCGCCGGTGGGGCGCACGTCGACGAGCTCGAGCGGTGTACCGGGCAGCGGATTGACCTCGCCGCCCGCCCCGATCACCGGGAAGGAGCACGACGAACCGGACGCCTGCGTGCACTGCTTGGTCACCGAGCCGCCCTGTGGCAGGGTCGACGGCGCCGCGCCGACCCGCAGGATGAGGCGCGCCGGAGCGACGGCCGGGTGGCTCGTCACCGACACGATGACGACCTCCTCCGAGCCCGGCACGGCGCGATCGGCGCCCGTGACCGTCAGGGTCGAGCCGTTCTGGGCCACCTCGAACGCGCCGCCGGAGTGATCCGTCGCGTAGACGATGCCGTTCCAGTCGGCGCGCAGCTGCCACGTCGTCATGGTCTTCAGGTCGTAGGTGGCCGTCTCGCCGGGGCCGACCGTGATCGATGCGGGCCGGAGCTCGGGCTGCGGGTCGCGCGGCTTCACCGTGATGGGCACCGACAGGTACGTCCAGTCGCTCTTGCCCTCCAGGCGCACCGGGACCTGGCACGCGTCGACCCACGGGGCGCCGGTGCCGGCGTCGTAGCGCACCGTCGTGCCGGACTGGACGGCGCACACCGCCTCGGGGCGGGCGCCGGACGCCTTCACGTCGCCGCCGACCTCCAGCCGCGTGCCCTTCGGGCGGGCGACGAGCTCGGCCATATCGAACGAGGTCGACTCCTGCTCGGTGACCTCGGGGGTCTTCGCGCCGGCGCGCAGGGTGAGCGCGAGGTCGTCGTCGCCGGGCACGCGCAGGAACCCGTACGAGGTGACCTCCTCGCCCGCGGAGTTCGTGCCGCTCACCGCGAACGGGATCAGCCGGGTCTTGTCGGGCAGCTCGCCGCGCAGCTTCGCCCCCTGCACCGACACGCCCTCGGGCTCGCCCCACAGCGACAGGGTGAGGTCCTTCACATCGCCACCGGACCACGTGACCTTGCCGGCCAGCACGTCGACGCCGCGCGGGAAGTCGTCACGCGTCTCGACCGTGAGGTTCGTGTCGGCGACCACCGGGAAGTCGGGCACGCTCTCACGCACGACGCGCACCACGACGAGTCCGCGGCCGGTGTTGCCCGACGACGACTCGACGTCGTACAGGAACGACATCGTCGTCGGCTCGTCGCCCGCCGCGATCACCACCGTGGCGTCGTCGACGTCGAGGATGCGGTCGTTCAGGCGCGCGTACTCGGGGCTCTCGCTGCCGTCCATGAGCGTCGCCGGCGAGTCGGGGCGGATGTCGGTGACCTTCAGCGTGCCCATCGTCGGGTCGACGTCGTTCGAGAGGGGGCTCACCCGGATCGTGTTGCCCTCGCCGGCCTGCACCTGCACGTAGTCGGTGTAGGTGATGGGGCTCGGGTTGGCCTCGCTGTCGAGCACGCCGATACGCACGGTGCCCTCGGCGCTCTCTCCGAACGAGTCGACCACCCGGTAGCGGAACGAGACCTGGCCCTTGTCGCCCGGAACGCTCGTGTAGATGATGGATGCCCCGTCCGCGGCGATCGCCGCGGCACCGCGCTGCGGCTGCTCGACGATGCGGTCGAGGGTCACGACGTCGCCGTCGGGGTCCATGCCGAAGCCGTCGAACTCGATCTGCGCCGACTGGCCGCTGAGCACGCGGCCCTCCATGGTGTCGGCGGTCGGCGCGCGGTTCGCGTCGTCATCGATCACCTGCACGCGCACGGTCGCGGTGTCGGCGAGCGAGGGCGCACCCGTGGTGAAGACCGAGTAGTCGACGCCGTACTCCCCCGGCTCGTCGGGCGCGAGGTAGCGCAGGACGTCGCCCGAGGCGAAGGCCAGGGCGCCGGGCGTCGACGACGCCACCGATGCGGGGTTGAGCGTCGGCCGCCCGCCTGCGGGCGAGATGTCGTTGTCGAGCACGGGGATGTCGATCTGGGCGCCGGCGCGCACGACGACGGTGTCGTCGACGGCGATGGGGGCGAGCTCGGGAGCGGGCGGCAGCAGGTACACGGTCGCCTGCCCCTGCACGCTGGAGCCGGCGTCCTCGGTGCCGTCGCTGACGAGGTAGGTGACCGTGCCGAGGCGTCCCGGGCTGCCGTCGGCCGTCGTGCCCGACACGCGCAGGTGGTTCTGCCCCACCGCGTCGACCGACAGGGTCGCACCGTCGTCCGCGCGGGCGACCACGTCGCTCAGCAGCAGGACGCGCCGGGTCGGGTTCGAGACCGCGTCGAAGACCTCCAGCGTGGCGTCCTCCTGCGGGTGGACGAACGCCACGACGGGCGACGTCGCCAGCTGTGCGGGGGCATCGGCGGGGAGCAGCGTGATACGCGCCGTGCCGGTCGCCTCGCTCGTGCCGTCGGTGACCGTGAAGTCGACGCGGTACGTGCCGGGGCTCTTCGACGTGAAGTCGAACGACGTCGAACCGCCGACGACCGTCGCGGTCGCGGCGGCGTCGTCGAGGACGCGCACCGAGTCGAGCGAGAGCGTGCCCGCGGTGCCGGTGACGTGGTCGGCGACGTCGACGGTGAGGCTGGATGCGACCGTGTCGGTCACGGCGAACGACTGCACGGCGAGCTTCGGCTGCGGCGACACCCGCACCACGAGCGACTTGACCGCGGTCTGCCCCTGCGTGTCGGCGACGGTCACCGCGAGCTCGACCATCTGCTCGCCGGTCTGGCCGTCGTCGCTGTGCTGATACACGACGTCGCCGCCGGGGGTGGCGGCGACACTGCCCACACCGGTGACGTTCTCGACCGACAGCAGCAGCAGCGGGTCGCCCTCGGGGTCGACCCAGCCGTTCAGCACCGGGACCGTCACCGTGCCGCCCAGCGCGACCTCGGGCTGCGGCCACTCCACGAGGCAGCGCTCGACCCCGCACCACTCGGGCGCGGACTCGGCGCCCGGCGCGGCGACGGTGAGCGTCACCGTCGTGGGGTCCGAGGTCAGCCCGTTCTCGGTCGTGCCGTCGGTCACCGCGTACGAGAACGTCGCCGAGCCTGTCGCATCCGCGGCGATCTGCACCGCGAACCGCTGGCCGTCGTCGGTGACCGACACCGTGCCGAATCCCGGGTCGAGGCCTGTCACCGACGAGGGGTCGATCGTGAGCACGTCCTCGTTCGGGTCGTGGTCGTTCAGCAGCACCGGCAGCGTCGCCAGCGCGCCCGGGCGCACGCCGAACGCGTCCGGCTCGGCGATGGGCGGCTTCGGGTCGAGCACGACCTGCAGCTGCTCGTCGCTCGGCACCGCGTCGGGGTCGGTGCGGTCGTCGAGCGACCAGTCCTGGCTCGACGTGATCAGCGCACCGTCGGGCACCGACCAGGCCCAGCCCGAGCGGGTCTCGTTGAGGATGACGGCCGAGGAGCCGGCGACGAACGTGGGGCGGCGCGCGTCGCCCATGCTCTGCCCGCCGTAGTCGAGCGGGACGGTGCCCTCGCCCGAGCGCCACAGCAGGCCGCCGCCGTCGCCCTGCCCGAGCCATGCGGCGTACGTCACGCCGTCATGCGTGATCGGCTGCGCGGGCGTTCCCACCGCGGCGCCGGTGCCTCCGCCGACCTCGACCTGCATGTCGGACCCGTCGACGGGCACGCGCACGAGCGTCGTGTCGTCGGCGAGGTAGATGCTTGAGCCGCGCGCGTCGGGGGCGCCGACGACGACGGTGCTGGTCATCGGCGCCTGCTCGACGGCATCCTGACCCCGCAGCCAGACGTCGCCGTCCTCGGTGTCGACGAGCGCCCACGTGTCGCCCGCGGCAGTGATGGCCGGGGTCGACAGGCCTTCGGGGTCCAGGGCGTCGCGGCCGCGCACGTCGGCCTCGCCGATGTCGTACCGCAGCACCGAGCCGTCGGCGCGCGAGTAGGCGAACAGCATGCCCCGGGCGTCGACCGCGATGGCGTCGGCGGTGTACTGCGGCGCGTTCTCGTCGTCGGAGGGGAACGGGTCGAGCTTCGTCGCGTCGCCGCCCGACAGGCGTCCGGCATAGACGGCGCCGGAGTCGGTGAGATAGGCCGCGTAGTCGCCCGACGTCACGACCTCGGTCGTGCCGGCGGGCGTCTTCTGCGACGACTGCAGCGCTTCTTCGTCGAGGTCGGCGGGCATCGACTCGTCGATGCGGGTGACCGTGCTGTAGCTGTCGCTGAACAGGTACGCCCCCTCGCCGGTCTGCACGACCTGATCGGGGTTGCTGATGCTGCGCACCGTGTCGAGCTCGCCGACCGACGTGTTGACGCGCGCGTAACGGCGGCCCTCACCGGTCTGCAGGGCCCACACGGCCGCGTCGACGTCGGGTGTCTCCTGGGCGTCGAGGCCGGGCCAGACGACGCTCACGCCGATGACCGCGGCCACGACCGCGCCCGCGGCCGCCAGCCCGAACAGGGTGCCGCGACGCATCAGAGCGCTCCCGTCGCGATGAGCGTCGCCACGACCGCGCCGGCGCCGACGACGAGCCCGGCGCCGACGCCGATCAGCCACGGCATCGCGCGGCGCAGGCCGCCGGTGCGGCGGCGCGCGGGCGACGAGATCTCGGTGTCCTCATCGCGCGCGAGGCCCGCGACGCCGGTGCCGGCGCGTGACTTGCGTGTGACGTCGCGGTCGACGCGCGAGCGGGCCGGACCCCGCAGTCCCGAGTCGGCGAAGTCCACGGGAGCGGATGCCGGCGACCATTCCGCGTCCGGGATCTCCAGCGGCGTGGGCGACAGACCGAGCTCTGCCTGCACCGCACGCAGCGCCTCGCCGAACGCCCGCGCCGAGTCGTACCGGCGGGCGGGGTCGCGGTTCATCGCGGTCGCGAGCATCGACTGCAGCGACGCCGGGACGTCGTGCCGCGGGATCTCGACGTACGTCGCGCGGGCGATGCGCCGGCGCAGCAGATCCTTCGTGTTCTGGCCGCGCTCGCGGCGCTCGAACGGGCTGTGCCCGGCCAGCAGCGAGTAGACGGTCGCCCCCAGGCTCCACACTTCGCTGGCGACGGTGCCACTGGTCTGCTCGGCGACGACCTCGGGCGCGCTCCACGGGACCGACATCGCGAGCACCTCGCCGCCGCTCTTGCGCTGGAGCGATGCCGAGATGCCGAAGTCGGCGAGCACGGGGGTGCCGAACGTCGTGATGAGGATGTTGCTCGGCTTGACGTCGCGGTGGATGAGGCCGGCGCGGTGCGCGGACTCCAGCGCGCTGGCCATGCGCACGCCGATCGCCAGCACCTCGTCGACCGGCATCCGTTCGACGCGGTAGCGCTGCGACAGCGAGCCCGGGCAGAACTCCATGACGATGTACGGCCTGCCGTCGGCCGAGATGCTCGCCTGGTAGACGGTGACGATGGACGGGTGCGCCGACAGGTGCGCGAGCACGTCGGCCTCGGCGTTGAACATGCGCCGCAGCTCGGGATCCCGCACGTCGCTGGGCATCACCTTCACTGCCACGTTGCGGCGGGGCATGTCCTGCTCATACAGGAACACGTCGGCGAATCCCCCCGAGCCGAGCGGGCGGATGTAGGCGAGTCCCGGCAGGATCGGGGGCGCCGAAGGAAGCCGTGTAGCCACCGCACCTCCCCGATCCCTGAATGCTGTCTCTCCGCGCACGCCCACGTGCAGCAACAAACCTGGCTAGCCTAACAAAACCGACCCCGCGACCCCGCCACCGGGTACCCGGGTCTCCGGGGGTCGGACGCGCACGCCCGGTGATTGCTGGATTCAGTCCAACTCGTCGCTCTCGTGGGGGTCGAAGGGGGCGTCCAGGGACTTCGTCAGGTCGGCGAGCATGGCCTCGATCTGGGGTTCGACGTACTCCGCGACAGCCGCCTGGATCCGCAGCCGGTGGTGCAGCAGGATCGTGCACACCTCGCGGCCGACCATGTTGGCGTAGTCGTCGGCGAGCCCCACCTCCTGCCGCAGGGCGGCCTTGGCCTCGTCGGTCAGCGGCGGCAGCGCCGGCACATCGGCGTCCGCCTCTTCGGCCAGCCCCGCGATCGTGAAGAGGAACGGCGCTCCGGGCACCGGGTCCGGATCCAGCGGAAGGCCCTCGAACTCGGGGTCCAGCCCTTCGCCCGGCCGGTAGCTGCGCGCCCGGTTGCGGGTGGCCTGCTGATCGAGCTCGGCCTGCAGCATCGGCAGGTTGAGCGCGGTGTACTCGGCGACCGCCCGGTCGACGATGGTCTTCACCCGGGTCGACAGTCCGTGCTGCACGCCGTGGGGGACGTCGGCGCCGAGGCCCGCGGCCGACAGCACCGGAGAGCCGAAGCAGCGCCGGCAGGGCGCCGTGCGCCCGCGGTGCGTCGCGGGCTCCCAGCGGGGCAGCCACGCGAGCCAGGCGTCCACCGCCTGGCTGACCTGGGTCTCGAGCGACCGCTCCACGGGGTCAACGGTAGTACGCGGCATCCTCACTCACCCGGAATCACGAGGATTCCGCGCCGATCAGACGTCGCCGGGGTCCTCCCAGGGCCACCGCGGCCGGTGTGCGCGCGTGCGCACGAGGGCGATGCCGGCCCACGCGCTCACGAACGCGGCACCGGCGATGACGGCGCCGAACCACGAGGTCGCCAGCCGTCCCGCGACGCCGGTCGCGACGGCGAGGCCGGCGCCCGTCGTCAGCACACCGAACCACACGCCGCCGATGTACGCAAGGAAGCACGCGGCGGTGGTCCACACCACCCCCCAGAACGACGGCCCCCGCCCGCCACCGGGCCGGCCAGGGTCGGCGGCATCCGCTTCTCTGGAACTGCGCCCGATCGACGCCCACAGTCCACCCGCGAACGCCAGCACCGCGAGGATGACGCCCGCGATGCCGGGGACCTGCCCGAGGCCGGGGGTCGCGATGACGTCCTCGCCGATCGCGAGGCTGACCATCCCGAGGCCGAAGATCGTGAGCGCGCTGAAGCCGATCGTCGCGAAGGCGAGCGCGACAGCGGGTCGCACAGGCCCTCCGGACGCACCCGGGGCTCGGTCGGCGGCCATACCTCCAGCGTACGTCGCGCCCTCGCACGCCGGGGCCGGGCACCCCGACGCAGGATTCCCGCCGAGACGGGTGACAGCGTCACCGGTCTCGGCGGGAATCCTCGGTCTCTTGCGCGGCGGGTCTACTGCCGCACGAGCTGCGGGCCGGCCTCGAGCGTGCGCTCGTACTCGCGCTGCGCCTCGACGTTCAGCTCGGTGACGCGCTTGCCGCGCGCGGCCGCCCAGGCGCCGAACCAGATGGTCAGTTCACGGCCGATGACGAAGGCGCCGAAGGCGAGCGGGGTCAGCAGCTGGCTCTCGACGAGGTCGCCGCCCTCGCTGGCGGTCAGCTCCCAGAACGGAGCCTGGAACAGCGCACCCAGGATGTGCCCGGCGTACGCGGCGACGCCGACGAGCAGGCCGAAGACCACCCATGCGCCCCAGCGCCCGCGGTTGATGATCGCGCCGAGCAGCCAGAAGGCCAGGAAGAAGACGACCACCGGCACCCACAGCGACCAGGTGCGGAGCGCGTCGAGGACCGTCGTGCCGATGTTGTCGCCGGTGATGTCGCCCTCGATGGCGCGGACGCCGAGCCAGAGCGCGAGATACAGCACGGCGAAGGCGAGGGCCGCGAGCAGGCCGATGGCGCCTGCCGCCGCGCGGTTTCCGCGGGGCGAGGGAGCCTCGGGCGCCTGCACGAAGATCGGCTGCGGGGCGGCGGCGGCGACGACCGCCGGCTCGGCGACGACGGGCTCGCTCGGCGTGACGACGGGCGTGGCGACCACCGTCGGCGCGTCGTCGGCCGACGACGAGTACACGGCGGTGTCGGGGGCCGTGGCGGCGGGCGGGACGTCGAGGGATGCCGCCTCCGGCGAGTCCCACGGGTCGGGCTCTGCGGCGGCCGGCGCGACGGGCTCGGCCGCGGTCTCGCGGGCCACCGGCTGCTCGGGGTCGGCCGGGACGCGGTCGGGCTCCGACGGAGCTTCCGCGGCGTCGGCCGGGGTCACGGAATCTGACGTGTCGGCGGTGTCGGCACCGCGTCCCGCGGCCTCCGCCTCGGCGAGGCCTTCGTTCGCGCGGCCGACGACGTCGTCGACGCCGTGGGGCTCTTCGACGGGCTCGCCGTAGGACGACTTGGGGTCACTCATCGTCAGCACTCCTCACGCCGGGCCTGTACCCGGCAGTGCGAGAGTAGCCTGTGGCCCCGCCCATGCTGCGGAGGCGTGCCGGGCGCGGCGCGGACGGCGATCGCCGACTAGCCTGGGTCGATGGCACCCCGAGCGATCCGACTCACCCCGGCGAAGGCCGGGCCCATGCGCCCGGAGGCTCCGCGCAGCGCGCCAGCGCGGTGGGGAGTGGGCGTGGTGACCACGTTCCTCGCTCTCGCGGCTCTCACCGCGTGCGCGCCCGATGACGCCCCCGAGGGCGGCTTCACGTTCACGCCGACCCCGTCGACGAGCGCCTCCGCCACCCCGACGCCCACGCCGACCCCGACGGCGCAGGCCGAGATCCCCACGGACTGCCGAGCGCTGCTCACGGCCGACGTGCTCGCGCAGCTGCAGGGGGTGCCGCTGAACGATCCCGCCTTCGGTGCGTCCGGCCCGCAGTCCGACGGCAGCCTCATCTGTGTGTGGGGCGACCCCGCGGCGGATGCCACGAGCCTCGTCACCACCATCTCGTACGTGTCGCGGGGCCCGGCACTGGAGCAGCTCAACAAGCTCGCCGACGAGGAGGGGTTCACCTGCTACACGCCGGACGCCGGCACCCGCTGCGAGAAGACCTGGCAGGACCCGAACTACCCCGTCACCTCGGGCCGCACGCTGTATTGGCGCGACGGCGTGCTCATCGACACCCGCTACTCGAACCTCGCCCCGATCGGCTACACGACCGCCGTGGTCGCCGCGGTCTTCGGCTGACGGCCTAGCCGAACACCTCGCGCTCCACACGCGCACCGAAGTCGTCGGGATGCCACCCCGTCTCGACGCTGACGAGCCACAGGCCGTCGCGCAGGGTGTGCTCCTCGACGACGCCGTCTCGGGTGCGCGTGCACTCGAGCGCGGCATCCGAAGACGTGCAGGTGAACCCGTCCGATCCCAGCGACGGCTCGGCGATCGCCCGCGCGTCCGGGTCCACGCGCGCCAACGTCGTCACGAGCCCGCCGCCGTCGAACCGCCAGACGCATGTCACGGCGACCTGGGCGGTCACCGCGTCCGCGAAGGCGCGGGCATCGGTCGCCGGTGCGGCGAGCGACTGCCCCAGCAGCGACCCCGGACGCCATAGCAGCTCGTTCCACAGGTCGTCGGAGTAGATCGAACGGCAGTCGACCGCCGCCCCCGCCGCCGCGTCCTGCGCCGGCGTGGGCGCGGCCGTCAAGGTCGGCTGCGGGGCGGTCGCGGTGCGCAGCGTGTCGCCGACCCACGCGATCGACACCGGCACCATCGGCAGCGCCAGCCACACCAGCGCGCCCATCACCGCGGCGCACAGCATCCCCGCGGGCACGGCGAGCCACGTGCTGCGCCCACCGATCCGTGCCATGGTCCCCCCGACCGTCCCTCCCACGGTAGATCGGACCCACGCACGCCGCGCCACGGCACGCGGCGACGCGTCCAGGGCGTCCTCACCGCGCGGGCGCGGGATGATACCCGCCGCGTGCCCGGCTTTCCACCCCCTCGGTGCACCGGCGCCGCTGTCGCACGGTGGTCCCCCGGCAACGGCGCGGCGGATGCCCCGCACGAAGTCGCCGGGTGACAGGAGGAGAGCATGTCCGCATTCGAACAGGGAACGCGCGACGACGCCGCCACGACGGGCGACGACGTCAAGGAGCGGACCATCGAGACGGTCGCGGAGGTGGATGCCGGAGCGAAGTACGTCGCAGGCGTCGCCGCCGACGAGGCCGCCGGCACCGCGCGCGACGCGAAGGAGGCCGCACGCGGCTTCTTCGAAGAGACCCGCACGGAGCTGGCCTCGCAGGCCGCGACGCAGCAGCGTCGCGCCGCGCACGCGCTGCGCGGGACCGGCGACGAGCTGGAGAGCCTGGCGGCAGGTTCGAACACATCGGGAGCGGCCACCCGAGCCGTCCGCACGCTCGGGCAGCAGACCCTCCACGCGGCCGACTGGCTCGAACAGCGCGAACCGGCCGACGTCGTGCGGGAGGTGCGCAGCTTCGCCCGGCGGCACACCGTCGCGTTCGTCGTCGGCGCACTGGCCGTCGGCATCGTGGCCGGCCGCCTCACGCGAGCGCTGATGTCCGATGCGCAGCGCGGGTCATCGACGGGTGGTGGCAGCCACGCCGGATCCGCACGGACGGATGCGGCCGCGACGCGTCCGGTGGGAGCAGGCTCGGCCATGACCGGTGCGGGCGCGACCACGGGATACGTGCCGGGGTCGGGCACCGCCCCCACGACGGACGACACCCCCATCGCGGACGCCCTCACGGGCGACGGCGTGCCGGGACAGCGGTCCGCGTCGGCAACCGGGTCGACCACGCCCGGCACGGGCGGAACCGCGGCCTCGCAGCAGGATGCGTGGTCGGCGAGCGGCGAGGAGCGACCATGACCGACATGCCCACGCCCTCTCAGCAGAAGGCGGCCGAGACGTCGCTGGGCGATCTCGTGGGCGAGGTCTCGCGGGATCTGTCGGCGCTGATGAGGAAGGAGCTGGAGCTCGCCAAGGCGGAACTCAGCGAGTCCGCCAAGCGCGCCGGTGCAGGCGCCGGTCTGCTCGGCGGCGCCGGGTACGCGGCGATGATGGCGGTGCTCTTCCTGAGCCTCGCGCTGTGGTGGGCGCTGGGGACGCTGATCGGCCTCGGCTGGTCCGGGGTCGTCGTCGCCGTCCTGTGGCTCATCATCGCCGGTGTCCTGTACGCCGTGGGCCGGCAGCGCCTGAACAGCGTCCGCGGGGCGCCGCAGACCGCCGAGACCGTCAAGGAGATCCCCGAAGCATTCAAGAGGAACCAGGAGAACCGATCATGAGCAACCCCGACCAGATCCGCGCCGACATCGAGACGACGCGCGACGAGCTCGGCCGCGACGTCGACGCCCTCGCCGACAAGGTGTCGCCGCCGAAGATCATGGAGCGCCAGCGGACGAGGGTCCGTCAGAGCCTCGGCGCCGTGAAGGACCACGTCATGGGCGTCGCGGACGACGTGCATGACAATGTGGCGCAGGCCGGTTCGGACATCGGCGACGCTGCGAGGGACCTGCCGCACAAGGCCGCCCGAAAGGCGCAGGGCGCCCCGATCGTTGTGGGGCTGCTCGCCGCGGGCGTGGGCTTCCTCGTGGCGAGTCTCATCCCGACGACCGACGCCGAGACGAGGCTCAGCGTCGGGCTGCGCGAGCGCGCACAGCCGCTCGTCGACAAGGCGGTCGAGACGGCGAAGGATGCCGCACAGGAGGTCGCCACCGAGCTCAAGGGCCCTGCCCAGGATGCCGTCGAGCAGGTGAAGGAGTCTGCGATGTCGTCGGCGCAGACCCTGAAGGACGAGGCGCAGCAGACCGCCGAACGCGTCAAGGAGAACGTCTCCGCCGGCGGTCCCTCCTCGTCCGGCGGCGCCGCCTCCACCGGTGGCGCCTCCTCCGGAAGCTCGGCGGGCACCGGCGGACAGACGCCGCAGGGCTCCCCCTCGGGTGCGCCGGGGACCGGCGGTCGGACGGACGGCCTCGGGTGAGGCATCCATTCCCCGCAGGAACGGCGAAGGGCCCCGGCGAACCGGGGCCCTTCGTTCGTTCGTCTCGTTCCGGTCACGCGGTGGCCGGAGGCGGGACTCAGTTGTAGTCGGTCGAGAAGCCGTCCGTCGAGAAGCTGTCGAAGTCGACGTAGCTCAGGTCGGCGTCGGTGTACGCGCCGTCCGAGGCGAAGATGCGGTTGGGGTACCGCTCGCTCTTGGCCTCTTCCGTCGCCTCGACCGTGACGTCGCGGTACTTCGCGAGTCCGGTTCCGGCGGGGATGAGCTTACCGATGATGACGTTCTCCTTGAGGCCCATGAGCGGGTCGCTCTTGCCCTCCATGGCCGCCTGCGTCAGGACGCGGGTGGTCTCCTGGAACGATGCCGCCGACAGCCACGACTCGGTCGCGAGCGACGCCTTCGTGATACCCATCAGCTCGGGACGACCCGACGCGGGGCGCTTGCCCTCGCCGACCGCCTCGCGGTTGATCTGCTGGTAGCGCTTGAAGTCGACCAGCTCACCCGGCAGCAGCGTGGTGTCGCCGTGGTCGACCACGGTGACCTTCCGCAGCATCTGACGGACGATGACCTCGATGTGCTTGTCGTGGATCGGCACACCCTGCGAGCGGTACACGCCCTGGACGCCGTTCACGAGGTACTTCTGCACCTCGCGGGCACCCTGCACACGCATGACCTCCTTGGGGTCGAGCGTGCCCACCAGGATCGGCTGACCCACCGTGACGTGCTGACCGTCCTCGACCAGGAGCGTCGCGCGCTTCAGGACCGGGTAGACGTGCGGCTCGTCGCCGTTGTCGGGCGTGAGGATGACCTTCTTGGACTTGTCGGTCTCGTCGATCGTGATGCGGCCGTCGGCCTCGGCGATCGGCGACGCACCCTTGGGGGTACGGGCCTCGAACAGCTCCTGCACGCGGGGCAGACCCTGCGTGATGTCGTCGGCCGAGGCCGAACCACCGGTGTGGAAGGTACGCATGGTCAGCTGCGTGCCGGGCTCACCGATCGACTGGGCCGCGATGATGCCGACGGCCTCGCCGATGTCGACGATCTTGCCGGTCGCGAGCGAACGGCCGTAGCACTTCGCGCAGACACCGACGGCCGAGTCACAGGTGAGCACGGAGCGCACCTTGATCGACTCGACACCGGCCGCGACCAGCTTGTCGATGAGCACGTCGCCGACGTCCTCACCGGCCGAGGCGACGACCTCGCCGCTGGGCGCCACCGCGTCGGCCGCGAGCGTGCGGGCGAACACCGAGTTCTCGACGTTCGCGTCGCGCACCAGCTCGCCGTCGCTGCCCGGCGCCGCGATGACGAACTCGAGGCCCTTCGTGGTGCCGCAGTCCTCTTCGCGGATGATGACGTCCTGCGAGACGTCGACGAGACGACGCGTCAGGTAACCCGAGTCGGCGGTACGGAGGGCCGTGTCGGCCAGACCCTTACGGGCACCGTGCGTCGCGATGAAGTACTCCGCCACCGACAGACCCTCGCGGTACGAGGAGATGATCGGACGGGGGATGATCTCACCCTTCGGGTTGTTCACCAGGCCTCGCATACCCGCGATGTTGCGGATCTGCAGCCAGTTACCACGGGCGCCCGACGAGACCATGCGGTTGATGGTGTTGTCGGCCGGGAAGTGGTCACGCATCGCCTTCTGGACCTCGTCGGTCGCCTCGGTCCAGATCTTGATGAGCTCCTGACGACGCTCGGCGTCGGTCGTGAGACCCTTCTCGAACTGCGCCTGGACCTTCGCGGCCTGCTTCTCGTAGCCCGCGACGATCTCGCCCTTGTTCGGCGGCGTGAGGATGTCGCTGAGCGCGACCGTCACACCCGAACGCGTGGCCCAGTAGAAGCCGGCGTCCTTGATGCGGTCGAGCGACGCCGCGACCTCCACCTTCGGGTACTCCTCGGCCAGCTTGTTGACGATCTGCGACAGCTTTCCCTTGTCCGCCTGCTCGCGCACGAACGGGTAGCCCTTGGGGAGCGTGTCGTTGAAGATCGCCTGGCCGAGCGACGCGTCCACGAGACCGTGGCGCTCGTAGCCCTCGGGAGCCTCACCCTCGAGGAAGGCGAGACCGGGGATGCGGATGCGGACCTTGGCCTGCAGGTCGAGGGTGCCCTCGTCCTTCGCCAGGATCGCCTCGCCCACCGAGCCGAATACACGACCCTCACCGGCAGCGCCCTCCTTGACCGTGGTCAGGTGGTGCAGGCCGATGATCATGTCCTGCGAGGGCAGGGTGACCGGGCGGCCGTCCGACGGCTTCAGGATGTTGTTCGACGCCAGCATCAGGATGCGGGCCTCGGCCTGGGCCTCGACCGACAGCGGCAGGTGCACGGCCATCTGGTCACCGTCGAAGTCGGCGTTGAACGCCGCGCAGACGAGCGGGTGGAGCTGGATGGCCTTGCCCTCGACGAGCTGCGGCTCGAACGCCTGGATGCCGAGACGGTGCAGCGTGGGCGCACGGTTCAGCAGCACGGGGCGCTCGCGGATGATCTCTTCGAGCACGTCCCAGACCTCGGGGCGCGTGCGCTCGACGGCGCGCTTGGCGGCCTTGATGTTCTGCGAGTGACCGAGGTCGATCAGGCGCTTGATCACGAACGGCTTGAACAGCTCGAGCGCCATCTGCTTGGGCAGACCGCACTGGTGCAGCTTCAGCTGCGGACCGACGATGATGACCGAACGGCCCGAGTAGTCCACGCGCTTGCCGAGCAGGTTCTGGCGGAAGCGACCCTGCTTTCCCTTGAGCATGTCGCTCAGGGACTTCAGGGCGCGGTTGCCGGTGCCGGTGACGGGACGACCGCGGCGGCCGTTGTCGAACAGCGCGTCGACGGCCTCCTGCAGCATGCGCTTCTCGTTGTTGACGATGATCTCGGGGGCACCGAGGTCGATCAGGCGACGGAGTCGGTTGTTGCGGTTGATCACGCGACGGTAGAGGTCGTTCAGGTCGGAGGTCGCGAAGCGGCCACCGTCCAGCTGCACCATCGGGCGCAGCTCCGGCGGGATCACCGGGACGACGTCGAGCACCATCGAGGCCGGGCTCATGCCCGTCGACAGGAACGAGTTGACGACCTTCAGGCGCTTGATCGCACGGATCTTGCGCTGGCCCTTGCCCTCGGAGATCTGCAGGTGCAGGCTGTCGGCCTCGGCGGCCAGGTCGAAGCTCTCCAGGCGGCGCTTGATCGACTCGGCGCCCATGTGGGCCTCGAAGTACTGACCGAAGCGGTCCTGCAGCTCGTGGAAGATCTCGTCCTCGCCCTTGAGCTGGCCGACCTCGAGGTTGCGGAAGTCCTCCCACACCTTCTCGAGGCGCGTGACCTGGTCGTCCGCGTTCTTGCGGATCGAGGCCATCTCCTTCTCGGCGGCGTCCTTGACCTTCTTCTTCTGGTCGGCCTTGGCACCCTCCTCCTCGAGCGCGGCGAGCTCCTCCTCCAGCTTCTGGAGGCGGGCTGCGACACGCGCGTCGCGACGGTCCGCGAGCGTCTTGAGCTCGAGGCGGATGTTGTTCTCCTGCGTCGAGAGGTCGCGGTGACGCGCCTCCTCGTCGACCGAGATCACCATGTACGCGGCGAAGTAGATGACCTTCTCGAGGTCCTTCGGCGCCATGTCGAGCAGGTACCCGAGGCGCGAGGGCACGCCCTTGAAGTACCAGATGTGGGTGACGGGCGCGGCGAGCTCGATGTGGCCCATGCGCTCACGGCGGACCGAGGACTTGGTGACCTCGACGCCGCAGCGCTCGCAGACGATGCCCTTGAAGCGGACGCGCTTGTACTTGCCGCACGCGCACTCCCAGTCGCGCGAGGGTCCGAAGATCTGCTCGCCGAACAGACCGTCCTTCTCGGGCTTCAGGGTGCGGTAGTTGATGGTCTCGGGCTTCTTGACCTCGCCGTAGGACCAACGACGGATGTCGTCAGCGGTGGCCAGGCCGATGCGAAGCTGATCGAAAGTGGTTGATTCGAGCACTGGTTCTCCTGTGTCGGAAATTCGTTCGTTACCTGGCGCGCTTAGATCTCGTCGATCGACGAGGACTCGAAGCGGCTGGAGATGTTGATGCCGAGCTCCTCCGCGGCGCGGAAGGCGTCGTCGTCGGTGTCACGCAGGTTGACAGCCGTACCGTCTGCCGAGAGCACCTCGACGTTCAGGCAGAGCGACTGCATCTCCTTCATGAGCACCTTGAACGACTCGGGGATGCCGGGCTCCTGGATGTTCTCGCCCTTGACGATCGCCTCGTAGACCTTGACGCGGCCGAGGATGTCGTCGGACTTGATCGTGAGGAGCTCCTGGAGCGCGTACGCGGCGCCGTAGGCCTCGAGGGCCCACACCTCCATCTCACCGAAACGCTGACCGCCGAACTGCGCCTTACCACCGAGCGGCTGCTGGGTGATCATCGAGTACGGGCCCGTCGAGCGCGCGTGGATCTTGTCGTCGACGAGGTGGTGCAGCTTCAGGATGTACATGTAGCCGACCGAGATCGGAGCCGGGAACGGCTCGCCGGAGCGGCCGTCGAACAGCTGCGTCTTGCCCGTCGAGTCGATCAGGCGCACGCCGTCGCGGTTCGGGGTCGTCGAGTCGAGCAGACCCGCGATCTCGTCCTCGAAGGCGCCGTCGAACACCGGCGTGGCGACCTTGGTGCCGGCCGGAGCCTCGAACGCCTGCTCGGGCAGGTGCGCGGCCCACTCCGGGGTGCCCTCGACCTTCCAGCCCTGCTTGGCGATCCAGCCCAGGTGCAGCTCGAGGACCTGGCCGAAGTTCATTCGACCGGGGATGCCGAGCGGGTTGAGGATCACGTCGACCGGCGTGCCGTCGGCGAGGAAGGGCATGTCCTCGACGGGGAGGATCTTCGCGATGACACCCTTGTTGCCGTGGCGGCCGGCGAGCTTGTCGCCCTCGGTGATCTTGCGCTTCTGCGCGATGTAGACCACGACGCGGCGGTTGACGCCCGAGCCGAGCTCGTCGTCGCCGTCCTCCGCGTTGAACTCCTTCACCGCGATGATCGTGCCCTGCTCACCGTGGGGGACCTTCAGCGACGTGTCGCGGACCTCGCGGCTCTTCTCGTTGAAGATCGCGCGGAGCAGACGCTCCTCGGCCGACAGCTCGGTCTCGCCCTTGGGCGTGACCTTGCCGACGAGGATGTCGCCGGGGCGCACCTCGGCGCCGATGCGGATGATGCCGCGCTCGTCGAGGTCCTTCAGCAGGTCGGGGCTGACGTTGGGGAGGTCACGGGTGATCTCCTCCTTGCCGAGCTTCGTGTCACGCGCGTCGACCTCGTACTCCTCGATGTGGATCGACGAGAGGGTGTCGTCCTTCACCAGGTTCTGGCTCAGGATGATGGCGTCCTCGAAGTTGTGACCCTCCCAGGTCATGAAGGCGACGAGGAGGTTCTTGCCGAGCGCGAGCTCGCCGTTCTCGGTGGCGGGGCCGTCGGCGATGACCTCGCCGGCCTCGACACGCTCGCCGGCCGAGACGACCACGCGCTGGTTGTACGAGGTGCCCTGGTTCGAGCGGTCGAACTTGCGCAGGAAGTAGTCCTGCGTGCCGCCCTCGTCCAGCTGCACGGTGACGACGTCGGCCGAGACCTCGACCACGACACCGGGCTTCTGGGCGGTGACCACGTCACCGGCGTCGATGGCCGCGAAGCCCTCCATGCCCGTGCCGACCACCGGCGACTCCGAGCGGAGGAGCGGGACGGCCTGGCGCTGCATGTTCGCACCCATGAGGGCGCGGTTGGCGTCGTCGTGCTCGAGGAACGGGATGAGCGAGGTCGCGACCGACACCATCTGGCGCGGCGAGACGTCCATGTAGCCGATCTCTTCCGAGTGGAAGAGGTCGACCTCACCACCGTTTCCGCGGCGGGCCAGGACGCGGTCCTGGGCGAAGCTGCCGTCCGACTTCAGCTCGACACCGGCCTGCGCGACGATGTAGTCGCTCTCTTCCGAGGCGGTCAGGTAGTCGATCTGGTCGGTGACCTTGCCCTCGACCACGCGACGGTACGGCGTCTCGATGAAGCCGAACGCGTTGATGCGGGCGAACGAGGCGAGCGAGCCGATCAGACCGATGTTCGGGCCTTCCGGCGTCTCGATCGGGCACATGCGGCCGTAGTGCGACGGGTGGACGTCGCGGACCTCGACGCCGGCGCGCTCACGCGACAGACCGCCGGGGCCCAGGGCCGACAGGCGGCGCTTGTGGGTCAGACCCGCGAGCGGGTTGTTCTGGTCCATGAACTGCGACAGCTGCGAGGTGCCGAAGAACTCCTTGATCGCCGCCACGACGGGACGGACGTTGATCAGGGTCTGCGGCGTGATCGCCTCGATGTCCTGCGTGGTCATGCGCTCGCGGACGACGCGCTCCATGCGCGACAGACCGGTGCGGACCTGGTTCTGGATGAGCTCGCCGACCGCGCGGATGCGGCGGTTGCCGAAGTTGTCGATGTCGTCGACGTCCAGGCGGATCTCGGCCGGCTTGCCGCCGCGCACGCCGTCGAAGACGACGTCGCCGCGGTGCAGGCGCACCAGGTACTTGATCGTGGCGACGATGTCGTCGACCGTCAGCACCGAGTCGGTGAGCGGCTTGTCGAGACCGAGCTTGTGGTTGATCTTGTACCGGCCGACCTTGGCGAGGTCGTAGCGCTTCGGGTTGAAGTAGAAGTTGTCGAGGAGCGCGCGGGCGGCCTCGGCGGCGACCTGCTCGCCCGGACGGAGCTTGCGGTAGATGTCGCGGAGCGCGTCCTCCTTGGTGAGGATCGTGTCCTTCGACAGCGTCTCTTCGATCGACTCGAAGCCGGCGAACTCGTTGAGGATGTCTTCCGACGTGAGGCCGAGCGCCTTCAGGAAGACCGTGACGGACTGCTTGCGCTTGCGGTCGATGCGCACGCCGACCTGGTCGCGCTTGTCGATCTCGAACTCGAGCCAGGCGCCACGCGACGGGATGACGCGCGCCGACACGATGTCCTTGTCGGAGGTCTTGTCGGGGGTCTTGTCGAAGTAGACGCCGGGCGAACGGACGAGCTGCGACACGACGACGCGCTCGGTGCCGTTGATGATGAACGTGCCCTTGTCGGTCTGGAGCGGGAAGTCGCCCATGAAGACCGTCTGGGTCTTGATCTCACCGGTCTGGTGGTTCATGAACTCGGCCTCGACGTACAGCGGGGCCGCGTACGTCTTGCCGCGCTCCTTGCACTCCTCGATGGAGTACTTCTCGGGCTCGAGGTAGGGGTTCGTGAACGAGAGCTGCATGGTCTCGCTCAGGTCCTCGATGGGCGAGATCTCCTCGAAGATCTCCTCGAGACCCGAGACCTCGGGCACATCGGTGCGACCGGCGGCCTTCGCCTCGGCGACGCGGGCCTTCCAGGCCTCGTTGCCGACGAGCCAGTCGAACGACTCGGTCTGCAGCGCGAGAAGGTCGGGGACCGTCAGCGTGTCGGAGATCTTGGCGAACGAGAGGCGGGAAGCTCCGCGTCCGTTCTTAGGGGTGGTGGTGGGGTTGGATGCGTTGCGCGCAGCAGCCAAGGGGATTACCTCCGTGGGCCCGTAGGGCTCGTTTCCTTGTCGTCAGGTGGAGTGCTCTTCGTCCCCGAAACCCGCGCACCACGCCTCGCGACGAGCGAGGGGGCGCAGGCACAGCCGACCACCATATGAGGGCAGGGGGAATCCAAGAGCGCAAAGACCTACTATACGTCGGCCGACGCGCCGTGTCCAGTCGAATTCTTGACGAGTTTCGGATGCTGCGGTATAAGCCCGATTCTCGCAGCCCGTTCACAGCAAAGGGCCGTCGTGCGACATGCGCGACGGCCCCCCGACGGCGGATCACCCCTCGGGCGGAGCCTCCGCGTTGCCGCGGCACGCCATCCCCGGCGACGGCACCATGTCCTTCAGTCCCGCCTTCACGAACATCCCGTAGCTCTGGATGCCGTGGTAGCCGTTCTTCTGGTTTCCCCTCACGGCCAGCCCGTCGTCGTTGAACATCGGGTTGTAGTCCGGCGCGGTGGGCGGGTTCTCGATCGCGTCAGGCGTGTCCTGCCCCGAGAACGCGCACTCCGACGAGGCGTGGTTGGCTCCCTGCGACTCCTTCCCGTTGCCGGTGGCCTCCCCTGCGTTCGCCACCCCGGCACCCGCGAGCACCAGCCCGACTGCGAGCGCACAGCCCGCGACCAATCGCTTCATGTTCCCCTGCTTCCCAGAAACGGGGGATGCCCCACGCATCCCCTCCCCGGCGCACAAGGTACGCCCCCACGGCCCCTGCCGGAAGACCCCCGCCGTGCATGAGCAGGCCGGGTGGCGGCATCCATTCGATACATCGCTGTACCGGACCTGTGGCGGGATGCGCGTCGCAGGGCCATGATGTGGGACATGACTGGGGGACGATCCCCCGTGATCCGCACGCCCGACCAGCGGATCCGGGTGTTCGTGAGCTCGACGTTGCGCGAGCTCGCAGAGGAGCGGGAGGCGGTGAAGGCCGCCGTCGAGCGATTGCGGCTCGCGCCGGTGATGTTCGAGCTGGGGGCTCGGCCGCATCCGCCGCGGGAGCTGTACCGCTCGTATCTCGCGCAGAGCGACGTGTTCGTCGGCATCTACGGCGAGAGCTACGGGTGGGTGGCGCCCGGCGAAGACGTGTCGGGGCTCGAGGACGAGTACAACCTGGCACCCCGCGAGATGCCGAAGCTCATCTACGTCAAGGACGCCGACGCCCGCGACGAGCGTCTCGGCGCGCTCATCGCCCGCATCCAGAACGACGACACCGCCGCATACCTGCACTTCCGCTCGGCGGCCGAGCTCGAGGATCAGGTCGCCGCGGACCTCGCGACGCTGCTCGCGGAGCGGTTCGACGAGTCGCGGGCGGATGCCGGTCCCGACGAGCAGACCGGATCGCTGGCGGGCCGGGTGCCCGTGCCGTACACGACGACCATCGGCCGCGACGCCGACATCGAGTCCGTCCGCACGCTGCTGGCGCGCGGCACCGACCGGGTCGTGAGCCTGATCGGTCCCGGGGGCATCGGCAAGAGCCGCCTGGCGATCGAGACGGCACGTGCGTGCGGGGACCTGTTCCCGGACGGCGTGTACTTCGTGCTGCTGGAGGGCGTGCTCGAGCCGGGGCTGCTGCTGCCGACGATCGCGTACCACCTCGGCATCCGCGACAACGGCGAGGCCGCCCTGGAGGAGCGCATCGCCCATGCCCTGGCCGACCGCAAGGTGCTGCTGGTGCTCGACAACTTCGAGCAGATCGTGGATGCCGCGCCCGTCCTCGTGCGGCTGTACACGGTGGCTCCGGCGGCGACGTTCCTCGTGACGAGCCGGATCGTACTGCGCATCCGCGGCGAGCGCGTGTACGAGGTGCCGCCGCTGCCGACGCCGCGCGGCGACCTGCCGGCGAGCCTCGACCCGGCGACGCGCACGGCGGCGGTGGCGCTGTTCGTCGACCGTGCGAAGGCGATCGAGCCGGGCTTCGACGTGACGCCGGGCAACGCCGCCGACCTGGCGTCGATCTGCCGGACGCTCGAAGGGCTGCCGCTGGCGATCGAGCTCGCGGCGGCGAAGGTGCGCATCCTGAGCCCCGCGGGCATCGCCGAGCGTCTCGGGCAGAGCCTGCCGCTGCTGACGGCGGCCGTGCGCGACCTGCCCGAGCGGCACCGCACGATGCGGGCGACGATCGACTGGAGCGTGAGCCTGCTGCCCGAGGTGCAGCGCGACCTTCTCGAAGACCTCGGCGTGTTCGCGACGCGGTTCACGCTCGAGGCCGTCGAGGCGCTCGGTCACGGCCGCTCGTGGGACGGTCAGGCGATCGACGGTCTCGCGGCGCTTGTGGACGGCTCGCTCGTGAAGCAGTTCGAGGTCGGCGGGCGACGCGTGTTCTCGCTGCTGGCGATCGTGCGGGAGTATGCGCTCGGCCGTCTCAAGGAGCGCGGCGAGGCGGCACAGATGCGACGGGCCCACGCGGACTACTACTGCGCCCTGGTGCAGCGTGTCGCCCCGCAGCTCGACGGTGCCGGCCAGGTGGACGCCGTCGCGCGGCTGGGTCTCGAACTGCCGAATCTGCGCGCCGCGGTCCGCCATCTGGTGCACACCGACCGGCTCGACGATGCCGGCGACTTCGCGTGGAGCCTGCTCATCTACTGGTGGATCTCAGGCTTCTTCGCCGAAGTGCGGGTGTGGATGCTGGAACTGCTCGAGAAGCAGCACGACCAGCCGATCACGCCGCACACGCGGGCGATCGCGTGGTTCTTCGCGCTGTGGGGCGAGATGTGGCAGCGGCCGAGCGAGCAGGTGGTCGCCGGACTCGGCGAGTGCGTGAGGCTGTTCGCGGAGTCGGGCGATGCGGATGCCGCCGCCATGGCGCTCGCGGCGCGCGCGACCGCACGGGTGCAGTTCTCGGACCTCGACTCCGACAAGGCCGAGACCGAGCTGCACCACGCGGTGGTGCAGCTGCGTGAGCAGGGCAACCCGTGGGCCGAGGCCATCACCGAGGTCTCGCTCGGGCGCCTTGCGTGGGTGCGCGGCAGGATGGATGACGCCCTCGCGCACTTCAACCGGGCGGCGTCCGTCGCCGAGCAGCACGGCGACCTGTTCACGACATCGGTCGCCGGCAACCTGCGCGCGCGGCTGAACTTCCAGCTCGGAAGGCTCGCGTCGGTCGAGGACGAGTTCGTGCGCACGCTGCTGCTCTCGGTGCGGCTGCACTACGACGAGGGCATCGCGTACGGGCTGGAGGGCGTGTGCGCGATCGCCGCGGCGCACGGCGAGGCCTGGCGGGCGGCCGCGCTGGCGGTGGCCGCCGGCGAGATCCGTCGGCGCATCGGCATCTTCGACGTCGAGGCCTTCACCGTCCACACGCCGTACCTCGACATCCTGCGGGGTCGCGACGCCGCCAGCGTCGCCGCGGGCGAGGCCGCCGGCGCCGAGCTCTCGCTGGCCGAGGCGGTGCTCCTCGCCCTTCCCGAGCACGAGCACGACGCGGTGGCGGCGACCCTGCAGACCTGGTAGCCGGGCCGGGCGACCTCACGCGTGCCGGAACCGGATGCGCGTTCCCGGCCGGGCCTGCGCGATCAGGTCGAGCGAGGCATCGGCGACCACCGCGATCACGGGGTATCCGCCGGTCACGGGCCCGTCGGCCAGCAGGATCGTCGGACGCCCGCTGGGCGGCACCTGCAGTGCGCCCGGAACCATGCCCTCGCTCGGCAGCTCGTCGGTGCGCGTGCGCACCAGTTCCGGCCCGTCGAGGCGCACGCCCACGCGGTCGGCATCGCCGGTGACCGTCCAGATTGCATCGAACAGGGTCGTGTCCGGCGCGAACCAGTCGGCCCTCGGCCCGGGGGCGAGTGCCAGCTCGAGCTCGTCGTCGTGCGGCGCGCCCCACGCGTTGAGCGGCGCGACCGGGATCGGCGCGACCGGCGCCTCCCCCACCGGCACCCGGTCGCCCGCACGCAGCGGCGTGGGGCCGAGGCCCGCCAGCACGTCGGTGGCGCGCGATCCCAGCGCGGCCGGCGCATCGATGCCGCCGCGCACCGCGACGTACGCCCGCGCGCCGTGCGCGAACCAGTCCAGGTGCAGCTCGGCGCCCGCCGGCCACGCGTGCGCCTCGTACGGGTCGACCTCGCGGCCGTCGAGGCGGATCGGACCCCAGGCGCCGGTCACCGCGACCCACAGGTCGGTCTCGGCGACGGCGCGCCATCCGCCCATGGTCACCTCGATCGCGGCCGCGCCCTCGGGGTTGCCGATGAGACGGTTCGCGGTGCGCAGCGCGGAACGGTCGAGCGCTCCCGACACGGCGACCCCCACGGCGGCCGCGCCCGGCCGCCCCAGGTCCTGCACGGTCGACAGCAGCCCCGGTTCGATGACGCGCACGCCGGCGCCGTCCGGCCTTGCGGCGGCATCCCCTCGTTGCTCGTCGGGAACTCCTGATCTCGCGGACGCAGGACCATCCGGCGCGGAGCGTCCTGCTTCCGCGACAGCTTCTGATCCGGGCGACGCCGAGACCACGGATCGGCGCGCAGCTACGGGCTGGAACCGCACCCGCGTGCCGGGCGCGAGGAGGGCGGGGGACCTCACGCCCTCCCCCGGCGTCGCCCGCGCATCGCCCGGCACCTCTGGGCGCGTGGGCCCCGCCGCATCCGGGTCGAACAGCTTTGCCCCGGTCGTGCCGATCAGACGCCAGCCGCCGGGGGTGTCGCGCGGGTATGCGCCCGAGAACGCACCGGCGAGGCCCACCGACCCGGCGGGGACGCGCGTGCGCGGGGACTCCAGGCGCGGCACGTCGTAGGGCCAGTCGTCGCTCACGAGGTAACCGAAGCCCGGCGCGAACCCGGTGAACGCGACGCGCCACTCCGCCTCGGCGTGACGGCGGACGAGCTCGTCCGCCGTCACGCCCAGCAGCCGGGCGGTGTCCGCCAGGTCGGCGCCGTCGTACGTGATGTCGAGCGAGACGAGCGGGCCCGCGGCGGCGTCGCCGGGCTGCGCGTCGGCCGCGGCGCGCAGCGCCCAGGCACGGGCGGCGGCGACCGGCAGCAGCCGCGGATCCACCCGCACCAGCACCGTGCGCGCCGCCGGCACGAGATCGGTCACGCCCTCGGGCCGCGATGCCGCGAGCGCCGCCTGCACCGCGAGCACCTCGTCGAGCCCGTCGACCTCGACGAGGAACGCGCGCTCGCCCATGGGCAGGGCCCGGGCCGTCACCATGACGGCCGCACCTCCACACCCGCGGCATCCAGGGCGTCGCGCACGGCGCGGGCCATCGCGACGGCCGACGGCGAATCGCCGTGGACGCACAGCGAGGCCGCGTCCGCCCGCACCAGCGTGCCGTCGACGGCCTCGACGACGCCGTCGCGGGCCAATCGCACCGCCCGCGCGGCCACGAGCCCGGGGTCGTCGAGCAGGGCGCCCGGCTGCGTGCGCGGCACGAGCGAGCCGTCGGGCAGATACCCGCGGTCGAGGAAGGCCTCGACAACGAAGGGAAGCCCCTCGGATGCCGCCGCCTCCTCGATCTCGCCGCGCAGGCCCAGCACCGGCAGCGGCCGCCCGAGGCGCCGCGCCAGTGCGGCGACGGCCGCGACCACGGCATCGGCCTGGACCCGATCCGAGACGACCGCGTGGTACAGCGCGCCGTGCGGCTTGACGTAACGCACGTCGGCTCCGGCCGCGATCAGCGCGTCGAGCTGCGCGGCGACCGCCGCCCCGAGCTCGACGGGGTCCATCGCCATCGCCGTGCGGCCGAAGGTCGCCCGGTCGGGGTACGAGGGGTGCGCGCCGACCGCGACCCCGAACCGCGCAGCCCGGGCCACGGCCTCGCGCATCGACGCGGCGTCCCCGGCGTGGCCGCCGCAGGCGATGTTCGCGCTGGAGATCACCGCGAACATCGCCTCGTCGTCGGCGGTGGGCACGCCGTCGACGGTCTCGCCGAGGTCCGCGTTGAGGTCGATGGCCGCCATCTCACCAACGTACTGCGGGCGGCCGGGGCAGGATCGGTCCGTACTCGGCTGAGACGTGCTCGAATGCAGGCAGGCACGGCCGGCCCTCGCCCTGCGGCCGCCCATCCGGGTTCTCGCGTCGCACCCTGCCTGCGTTCGTGCTCGTTTACCGTTGACCCATGGCACGTTCGCGCGACGAGGTCTCCGCTCCCTCGGCGAAGCTGTCGGACGGCACCCTCGCCCGCGTCATCCCGTCGCCGTTCGGCGGCGGGTGGGAGCTCGACGTCGACGGCACGCCGCAGTCCCACGTCGACCTGGACGACCCGACCCACCTGCACTTCGAGTACGTCGCCCGCATGGGTGCGGTGATCGATCGGCTCAGGATGCCGCGACAGCCGCTGACCGCCATCCACCTGGGTGCGGGCGCGCTGACCATCCCGCGGTACGTCGAGGCGACACGACCCGGTTCGCGCCAGCAGGTCGTCGAGCTGGAACCCGCCCTGTGGGACCTCGTGCGCGAGAACCTGCCGCTCCCCCGCGGCGCGCAGATCCGCGTGCGGATCGGCGATGCGCGCGAGGCGCTCGGCCGCCTGCCCGCCGGTCTCGTCGGCGCGGCCGACCTCGTCGTCTCGGACGTGTACTCCGGGGCGCAGACCCCCGCCCACCTCACGACGGTCGAGTTCTTCACCGAGGCCGCGCGCTTCCTCGCCCCCGACGGCGTGCTGCTCGTCAACGTCGCCGACGGCGCCGGGCTCGCCTTCGCGCGCCGCGAGGTGGCGACCGTGCAGGCGGTGCTCGAGCATGTGATCGTGCTCGCCGAGGTGCAGACCCTCAAAGGACGGCGGTTCGGCAACCTCGTGATCGCGGCGTCCCGGCAGCCCCTGCCCACCGAATGGCTGCCGCGGCTGATGGCCGCGGGACCCCACCCGGCGAAAGTCGCCGAGGGCCGCGAGGTCGACGAGTTCGCCCGCGGCGCGCGGGTCGCCACCGACGCCGACGCGACCCCGTCGCCCAAGCCGTCCGCGTCGATCTTCACGCGCTGACCATGGCCCCGCGCTGCTCGTCCGCACCTTCGATCGCGGTGGATGCCGCGACCCGGCGTGGCACGCCCGCCCGGATGCCGCAGACCGGGCACACTGGACAGAGCCGCTCCGGGCGCTGCGAAGGGAGTCACACGTGAGCTACATCAGCGGGTACGACCCCGACACCCTCCGCGAGAAGGTGAGCCCCACGCAATGCCGCGATCGCCTCGAAGAGATCGGCGAGCAGCGGAGCCTCCCGGCCCTGCTGGAGCGCGTGTGGCTGCTGAAGGTGCTCGACCGCGCTGACGAGGCCCTCGTCGTGTCGGAGCAGTCGGTACGCGTCGCCCGTATGGCCGGCACCCGCAAGGACCTGCTGCGCGCCCGCATCCTGCACGCGACCGTGCTGCAGGCGCTGGGCAAGTACTCCGCCGCATGGCAGGAGCTCACGACATGCGCCGAAGAGGCCGAGGGGCAGGGTTGGGCCGGCATCGGCGCCTTCGCCCACATGCACCGCGGCAAGGTGAGCTACGACGACGGCGACTACGAAGGGGCACGCAAGGACTTCAAGCGCGCGCTGTTCCTGCGCCAGGAGTCCGGCGCCACCCAGGACCAGCTGGAGTCCGTGCTGATGGCCATCGATGCGGCCGAGCAGCGGCGGGCCGCGGCATCCGTCGCCAGCTGAGGATGCCTCGGCCATGAGTGTCGGAGATACGTTCTAGTCTCGCGCACATGTCGGAATTGCACCGCGTGCGGCAGTGGGCCGAAGCCCTGATCGCCGCCCACCTCGACCCGTCGTGGACGTTCGGGTTCGACAACGCCAAGCGCCGCGCCGGACTCTGCGACTACACCCACCAGCGCATCAGCGTGTCGCGCTACCTCGCGGCCCGGTACGACGACGACACGAACCACCAGACCCTGCTGCACGAGGTCGCCCATGCGCTCGCCGGCCCGCGCGCAGGCCACGGCCCGCGGTGGAAGGCGATCGCGCGCGAGCTCGGCTACGTGGGCGGCACGACCCACCACGGCGAGACGGCGACCGAGCTGGCGCCGTGGATCGGGGTGTGCCCGGCGGGCCACGTCGCCTACCGGCATCGCAAGGCGACCCGGCCCACATCGTGCGCCAAGTGCGCGCGCACGTTCGACGAGCGGTACCTGTTCACCTGGACCCGCCGCGAGATCACCCCGGCTGCACGCCTGGAGGCGCTGACGCCCCGCTGAGCAGCGTCAGTAGGCGACGAACAGGCCGTCGCGCAGCACCGGGACGACGGATGCCGCATCCACCGCCGCGGCGCCGAGCACCTCGTCGCGGGCGTCACGGGCGAGCAGCTCCTGCCCCGAACCGCTCGCGGTGAGGAGGTGCTTGAGAGCCCCGCGCAGGCCGCGGAACGCCTCGGCAGCGGCGGCCGCATCGGGCGACGTGTGGTCGATGCCGAGCGCACCGAGCGCGTCGACGACGGCGCCCGCGCCGAACTGATCCTCGACGGCGAATCGCAGCGCCGCGTCCGGGCCCCGCCCCGTCAGCTCGCCGGCCGCGATCACGGCGACGGCGGTCCGGTCGCCGCGGCCGCGCTGCACGTCCAGCACGGCCTCCGCGACGGCCCGGGCGTTGCGCAGGCAGCCGAGCAGCACCGTCGCGCCCGTGGCCGCGGCGGCGTCGGCGATGGCGGCGCCGTTGATCGAGACCGCGTGCGCGGCCGCGTCGAGGGGGACGGATGCGCCGCGCGCGACGGCATCCGTCACCGTCGTCGAGAACCGCAGCACGTCGACCACGACCACGACGTCCGCCGGCGCGAGTCTGCCCAGTCCCGCGGCGCCCCAGTCGAGGCGGACCTGGTAGCGGTGCTGATCGAACGGCGTCTCGGGCATCCGTCCAGCGTAGGCGGACGGCGCGGCCCGTTCCTCAACTGAGGAGCAGAGCCCGCATGCGGACCCTCCGCGCTCGGATGCTCCGCAGCTCGGCAACCTCCCTCATTCGAGGAGCGGCCACCCCGCATGCGCGCGGCCTCGGTGCAAGACTGGAGCATGCGGATCCTGCTGAAGTTCGTGATCGACTGCGACCCCGATGCGGCCTGGCGGGCGCTGCACTCGCCGCGGGCCGTCGCCGAGCTGTACGGCCCGCTGCTCGACCTGGAGCCGCTCGTGCCTTCGGGCCTCCCCACGAGCTGGAGCCCGGGCGACGACGTGCCGGTGCAGCTCGCCGCGTTCGGCAAGGTTCCGATGGGCCGCCAGCTGATCCACGCCAGCGAACGCTTCGTCGACGAGCCGGCGGGGCAGGTGCGGATCTTCCGCGACAGCGGCATCCCCCTCACCGGCCCGCTGTCGAGCCTGGACGTGTGGGACCACCAGATGGCGGTGTCGCCCGCGCCGGGCGAACCCGGCAAGACGCTGTGGCGCGACCGGCTCGTGTTCGCCGGGCCGACGGCCGCCATCCTGTGGCCGGTGCTGTGGAGCGCGTGGCAGTGGCGCGAAGCGCGCGTCAAGGCACTCGCCCCCGGCTGGGCGCACGACCTCGCCGAGGCCGGGTCCGACGACCTCGGGTGAGCGGATGCCGCAAGGTGCGGCATCCGGAGTCAGGCCTGCGGGATCACGGTGAGCACGCGGGCGACGTACTCGAGGAACTTCTCCATGTACATGCGGAGGAACTGCTCCGTCGCCGGCACGGTCACCTCGCCGTCCGCCTCGATGAGCCCGGGCGTGAAGTGGATGTACGCCTCGGGCGTCGTCATCTGACGGGCGTTGAGAAAGCTGAGCGTGCTGCGCAGCGACTGCTGACCGACCGCGGTGCCGATCTGGCCTGCGGAGGCGCCGATCACGCCGACAGGTTTGTCTGACCACGCGTTCTGGCCCCAGGGCCGGCTCCCCCAGTCGATCGCGTTCTTGAGCGCTCCCGGCAGCGACCGGTTGTACTCCGGCGTGACGAACAGGAGCGCATCGGCGGACCGGACAGCGGTCTTGAAGTCGAGGGCGACCTGCGGATAGTCGGCGTCGAGGTCGCGGTTGTACAGGGGAAGGTCGGCGTACGAGATCTCGAAGAACTCGAGCTCGGGCGGCGCCAGCTTCTCCAGCGCAAGGGCGAGGCGACGGTTGATGGACTCGCGCGACAGGCTGCCGATGATGACGCCGACGCGGTAGGGCGGTTCGTGTTCAACGATCTCGATCTGCATGGAGCCAGCCTGCACCCGTCGTGACCGGAGCGCACCCCTCTGGCCGGATCGGTCGCGGCCCGGTATCAGCCGCGTCGGAGGCTCCCTCTCCCCTGCATGGAGACCGCCACGCAGGAGCCGGCCGGACGCACGCTGGTGCTGTGCCTCGACGGGACCGGCAGTGAGCCCGAGTCCGGCGTCACCAATGTCGCCCGCCTGTACGCGCTGGCGGTCAAGGACGACACGCAGCTCGCGTTCTACGACCCCGGCGTCGGCACCATGGGCGCGCGCGGCGCGGTCACGCGGTTCGGAGCGTTGCTGACACGCACGGCCGGGCTGATCGTCGGCTACGGCATCCGCGACAACATCGCCGACGCCTACCTCTGGCTCATGAACCACTACCGGCCCGGCGACCGCATCATGCTGTTCGGTTTCAGCCGCGGCGCGTACACGGCGGTCGCGCTCGCGGGCGTGCTGCGCAGCGTCGGCCTGCTGCGCCCGGGCGCCGACAACCTCGTGCCCTACGCGCTGAAGCTGGCCCTGGCGCACGGCGCCGAGAAGCCGTCGGCGCCGACGGCTGCCCGGGATGCCGCCGAACATGCTTTCTGGAGCCCCCGCTCGTCGTTCGACGACGGGTTCGGGACCCCGGACTTCGAACGGTTCGCCAGGCCCGTGGCCTTCCTCGGCGTGTGGGACACCGTGAAGTCCGTCGGCTGGTTCAACCTGCGAGCGCGGTTCGAGCAGGTGCGCTGGCCGTTCACCCGCAACGTCGACGGCGTGCAGACCGCCCGGCTCGCGCTCGCCCTCGACGAGAACCGCCGGGCGTTCACCGAGTACCGCTTCGGCGCCGACAAGCACGGCGTGCGGATCGTCGACGACCCGAAGCGCGATGCCCGCGAGATGTGGTTCGCCGGCGTGCACAGCGACATCGGCGGGCAGTTCGAAGACGACCACGGCCTGTCCGACATCTCACTGGAATGGATGACCGCCGAGGCGGTCGCCGCAGGCCTGCGCGTCGACCCGAAGGCGTACGACCGGCTGCTCGGCGTGACCGACGGCGCCGCCGTCCCCGCCCAGCGGGCAGAGGGGCGCATCCACCGGCACCGGTGGTACTGGGCGATCGCCGGGCTCGGCTGGCGGCGCCGGCATCCCGCCCGCTCCGACACCCTGCATCCGTCCGTCCAGCACCGGATCGACGCGACCGCGGCGAGCGCCGACCCCTACCGGATCACGTGGGAGACATGACATGTCCGAGATCGCGGGCTACGAGCCGCAAGATCAGCCGCGCACGCATGTCACCCTGCGGCTCATCGCGCAGGACCCCGCCGTGAAGGGCGACGACCGGCGCATCCTGACCGCGAGGGTCAAGGTGCCGTGGTCGCGCATGGAGGACGGGCCCCGCGGAGCGCGGCTGCACGTGGTCGACTTCGACACCGCGACCGGCGAGTACCTCAAGCACCCCGGGATCGCCGACGAGGACGTGTACGCCGACGCCGAGGACGACGAGCTGCTCGACGACAAGGCGTTCCACGCGCAGCACGTGTACGCGACCGCCGCCCGCACGCTCGCGACCTTCGAGTCGGCGCTCGGCCGCCGGCTGTCGTGGGGGTTCGAAGGGCATCATCTCTACCTCGTGCCGCACGCGTTCGCCGAGGCCAACGCGTTCTACTCCGACGACGACCACGCGCTGCTGTTCGGCTACGTGCCGGCGAGCGTGCCCGGCCGCCGTCCGGTCTACACATGCCTCAGCCACGACGTCGTCGTGCACGAGACCACGCACGCCGTGCTCGACGGGATGCGCCACCGGTTCCTGGAGCCGAGCCTGCCCGACCAGGCCGCGTTCCACGAGGGGTTCGCCGACATCGTCGCGCTGCTCTCGGTGTTCTCGATGCGGCCCGTCGTCGAGCAGGCGCTGGGCCGCGCCGACAAGGACGGCCGCATCGCGCGCGACCGGGTCGAGCCCGACCGGCTGCGCCATGGCGTGCTCACCGGCGTCGCCGAGCAGATCGGCCGGACGCTCACGCAGGGCCGCGGCGCGTTGCGGGCCTCGGCCCTGAAGCCGCCGCCCGAGGACTGGGTCGAGCTGCGGCTGTACGACGAGCCGCACCGGCGCGGCGAGGTGCTCGTCGCGGTCGTGCTCGACGTGCTCATCGACATCTGGTGGGCCCGCCTGCAGGCGCTGTTCTCGCGGCCCGGCTCGAAGGCGAAGGACGTGACGGTCGACCGTGCCCGTGCCGCCGAGGAGGGCGTGAAGGCGGCATCCCAGCTGCTCACGATGCTCATCCGCGGCCTCGACTATCTGCCTCCGGTGGAGTTCGAGTTCGGCGATCTGCTGGATGCCGTCCTGCTGGCCGACGCCGAGGTCGTGCCCGATGACGACCTCGGGTACCGCGACATGCTGGCCCGGCGGTTCGAGGCCGCCGGCATCCATCGTCCCGACCGGAACGCCGACGTCCTCGAGGCGGAGCTGACGCCCCGCTATCTCGGCATCAACTACGCGAGCCTGCGCAGCGACCGCGACGAGGTGTTCCGGTTCCTGTGGCAGAACGCCCCGAGGCTCGGCGTCAGCACGCGGTTCTACACGATCGTCGAGTCGGTGCTTCCGACGCAGCGCATCGGGCCCGACGGGCTCATCGTGCCCGAGTCCGTCGCGACCTACGTGCAGATGATCGACATGACGGCCGGCGAGTTCGCGCGCGAGTCCGAGCTGCCGCTGCCCGACGGGATCGACCACGACACCCGCGTGCAGTTCTTCGGCGGCGGGACCCTGGTCTTCGACCAGTTCGGGCGGCTCAAGCTGCACGTCTACAAGCGCATCGACGACTGGCGGCGCCAGGTCCGCCGCCTCGCGTACCTCGACAGCACGGGCC
>PJUC01000230.1_pt1 | contig 31967 bp, 24 predicted proteins | sample 1512161 | NCBI WGS metagenome assembly PJUC01 (sample SAMN08177676, study PRJNA422409) | Soil metagenome, whole genome shotgun sequencing project. | isolation source: Soil enriched on filter paper | place: USA: Madison | collected 2015-01-15
CGAGCCGCCCTTCACGAGACGCCGCCCGCCCGGCGCGGCGTCGGAGGCGGCGGCTGCCACGAGCGAGGCGGGGAGCAGTGCAGCGGTCTGGTCGCTCACGAGGATCTGGCCCGGCTGGGCGGCGGACTGGAGCTCGAGGACACGCCCGACGTCGCGACCGGCGAGCACGACGCTCATGGATCCCTCTCCGGTGAGGAAGAAGGCGAACGTCCCCGAGTGGACCCCGACCGACATGCGCAGGCGGGTCCGGGCGAGGGGGAGATGGATGTCGCCGATCGCGGTGAGCACGCGGTTCATGTTCCAGGCGGCATGGGCCGCGTGCCGTGCGTGGTCGGCGCCCGTGAACAGCACGAACAGCGCGTCGCCGGCGAACTTGACCACATCGCCGCCGTCGTCGGTCGCCGGCAGCAGCACGGTGAAGATGCGCGACAGGGTCGCGATGAGCTGCTCGGTGCCCTCGCGGCCCGCGGCCGCCAGCTGCTCGGAGAGCGTCGTGAAGCCCGAGATGTCGACGACGACGGCCGTGCCGTCGACGCTCAGGACGCGCTGCTCCGGGTCTCCCAGGCCATGCAGCAGGCGCGGCGTCAGCGCCGCCGCCGTCACGTGCGCGCTCAGTGCCGTCCCCTTCCCCCGTGCGGGTCCGGTGCCGTCTCCCCAGACGGCGTCCCCAGGCGGACCGTTGGGGTCAGAATGGCACCAACTCGCCCCGTGCGCCAGAGGCTGTTCTGTGCAGGATCCCCTTCTCGGATTCGTCCAGGCTGCCCGCGTACCCTTGATGGCATGACCGAGTCCTCTCCCGTGCGTTCCACCAAGCCGAAGCAGGTACGCCCGGCGACCGAGGGCTGGACCCAGCAGAAGGACGCCGAGGGGCGTCCGCTGCTGCAGTTCGCGAGCCCCAAGCGCGGCAAGCCGCCGGTGCACCTCGCCGACCTCACCCCCGAGCAGCGCGTCGAGAAGGTGAAGGAGCTCGGCCTCCCGGGCTTCCGGGCGAAGCAGCTCGAGAAGCACTACTTCCAGCACTGGACCCATGACCCGGCCGACATGACCGACCTCCCGGCCGAGGGGCGCGAGGAGCTCGTCCACGGCATGCTGCCTCCGCTGCTCACCGAGGTGCGGCGCCTGGAGACCGACCGCGGCGACACGATCAAGTTCCTGTGGAAGCTCCACGACGGCGCGCTCGTCGAGTCGGTGCTCATGCGCTACCCGGGCCGCATCACGCTGTGCGTGTCGTCGCAGGCAGGCTGCGGCATGAACTGCCCGTTCTGCGCCACCGGGCAGGCCGGCCTCACGCGCAACATGTCGGCGGCCGAGATCGTGGAGCAGATCGTGCGCGCCAACCGGCTCATCGCCGACGGCGGCCTCGGCGGCAAGAAGAAGGACGACCACTCCGCCGAGCGCGTCTCGAACATCGTCTTCATGGGCATGGGGGAGCCGCTCGCCAACTACGCCCGCGTCATGCAGGCCGTCCGGGTCATGACCGACAAGACCCACGGCCTGGGCATGAGCGCCCGCGGGGTCACGGTGTCGACCGTCGGCCTCGTGCCGGCGATCACCAAGCTCGCGAACGAAGACATCCCGGTCACGTTCGCGCTGTCGCTGCACGCACCCGACGACACGCTGCGCGACGAGCTCATCCCGGTGAACTCGCGCTGGAAGGTCGACGAGGCGCTCGACGCCGCGCGTGCCTACTTCGACAAGACCGGCCGCCGTGTCTCGATCGAGTACGCGCTCATCAAGGACATGAACGACCACGCCTGGCGTGCGGACCTGCTGGCGAAGAAGCTCAACGACCGCGGCCGCGGGTGGGTCCACGTGAACCCGATCCCGCTGAACCCGACGCCCGGCTCGATCTGGACCGCGTCGGACGTCAGCGTGCAGAACGAGTTCGTGCGCCGCCTCAACGACGCCGGCATCCCGACGACGCTGCGCGACACCCGTGGCAAAGAGATCGACGGCGCATGCGGCCAGCTCGTCGCCACCGAGGAGGACGAGGCGGTCGCCGCCGTCACCCCGCTCGAGGTCTGAGCCGGGGCCGCTGCAGGCCTGAGCCCCCGCCGCTCGGCGGGGCTGCGCTGGGCATTCACCCACCTGTCGTCCAGGTGGCCCTCATACGGTGTTCGGATGTCTTACTCCGCACACCGGCCGGGCAGGTTCGGGTCCGACGGCCGCATCGAGTTCGAGACAGCCGACTCCGAGACCGAGGAGCTGTACGTCGACGACGTCCGCGCCGCCCAGGCGCGCGCCGCCCAGGACGAGGCCGCTGAGGCCCCCGACGCCCCCGCCGAGACCGAGGGCCCCGAGGATCCGTACCCCGTCACCCAGGACCTGCTCGACGACGCCCTCGCGATGAACCCGACGCAGCCCGTCGCCGTCGCCGCGCCCGCCGACGCCTCGCAGGACGACACCCTCGTGATCCCGGCCTCGGCCGAGTGGGGCGCGATGGGCGAGGCATCCGCTCCCGTCGCCGAGCCCGTCGAAGCCGTCGAGGCCGCACCCCCGGTGGCTCCGACGAAGCCTCCGAAGCCCCCCAAGCGACCGCGGGTGAAGCCGGCGCGCGTGCCCGGCTCGGGATGGCGGCGCCTGGCCATCCTCGGCGGCGCCGACGGCCTCGTGCTCGACGAGGTGCCCAACGAGACGCCGCGCTTCGTGCAGATGTTCTTCGTCCTCGCCGGCACGGCCCTCGTGTCGGCGATCTCGATGATGTTCGCCCTCATGACCGGTGTGCGGGTGGCGGCGTGGTTCGCGGTGCCGCTCGCGGTCCTGTGGGCGCTCATCATCTTCAACCTCGACCGGTTCCTCACCTCGACGATGCGCTCGACGCGCAACGTGTGGAAGCTCATCGGGATGGCGATCCCCCGGGTGATCATGGCCGCCATCATCGGCCTGGTCGTGGCCGAGCCGCTCGTGCTGCAGATCTTCCACAACGACATCGCCCGCGAGGTGAATGCGACCAACCTCGTGCAGGCCCAGTCCGACCAGGACGCCGTGACCTCCGGCCCCGAGAAGAAGGCGCTGGATGCCGCCAGCGAGCGCGTCTCGGCGCTCGAGAGCCAGGCGGCCAGCGGCATGGTCGCCGGCGCCGACACGACGTCGGCGGCGACCTCGTCGGCGCAGGCGACCGTCGACGACCTGACCGCCAAGCTCGCCGCGCAGCAGAGCGTCATCGACCAGGCGCGTGCGATCTACCAGTGCGAGCTGACCGGCCAGGGCGCCGGCGATGTCCCCGGCTGCACCGGCGTCGCGGGGGAGGGCGCGAGCTCGGACGCCGCCAAGGACCAGCTCGCCGCGGCGCAGGCGTCGTATGACGACCTGGCCGCCAAGCTGAGCGCCGCACAGGCGGACCTCGCCGACGCGCAGGCGGCGGGCACGGCCGACGCCGGCGCGTCCGAGGCGCAGAACAAGAAGCAGGCGAAGGACGAGCTGCCCGCCGCCCGCGAGCAGTACCAGTCCGCGCTCGCCGCCTACAACGCGCGGGCCGCCGAGATCGCGGGCGGCAACGCCGGGGCGACCGGCCTGCTCAGCCAGATCAGCGGGCTGGAGCGGCTGTCGCAGCGCGAGCCGACGCTGCTGTGGGCGCATTACCTCATCGCGTCGCTGTTCTTCATGATCGAGCTGCTGCCGGTGCTCGTGAAGGTGCTGACGAGCTACGGCGACCCGACGCTGTACGAGAAGGCCGACGCGCTGCGCAAGCAGGTCGCGCTCGACCGCGTCACCGCCCGCAGCTGGCGCGAACGCGCCGACATCGCGCAGGGCGGCGAGGCCTGACGCGCTGACGACGTGAGAGAAGGGATGCCGCGAGTCGCGGCATCCCTTCTCCCGTCCGTTCGTTCGTCGTGAATGCGCGCCGAATCCGTGATTCCGCGTACATGTACGACGAACGAGCGGGGACAGGGGGTGGGGCCGGAGGTGCCGCCGGTCAATCGGTGGGGGAGACGAGCCAGCCGCGCACCCGGGCGAGCACGTCGGGGCCGGAGTCCTGGTCGACCGTCGCGACCAGGTCGGCGACCGTCACACCGCGCAGCGACGTGCGCCATGCCTGCTCGGCGGCGAGCATCGCGCGGTGGACGGCGCACGCGCGCAGGCAGTCCTCGGGGGATGCCGCCAGCGGGCCGCGCTGGCGGACCTCGGTGCAGGTGAACTGCGGCTCGGGCCCCTCGATCGCGAGGACGACGTCGAGCACCGAGATCTCGTCGGCGGGACGCGCGAGCACGTAGCCGCCGGACTTGCCCTGCACGGAGTGGACGAGGCCGGCACGCGCGAGGGCCTGCATCTGCTTGGCGAGGTAGGTCATCGAGACGTCGTTCAGGCGTGCGAGCGTCGCCGCGGGCACGGGCTCGGTCACGCCCGTGAGGGCGACGCAGCAGTGCACCGCCCACTCGACTCCGCCCGACATCTTCATATCCGTCACACTACTTGACTCGGACAGTAGTTGTCCGAGTAGATTGAACCCGGACAACATCAATCCGGGTTTGGAGAGACGCATGAAGATCGCGGTGCTGGGTGGAACGGGTCGGATCGGCGCACGCGTGGTGGCGCTGCTGGCGGAGCGCGGCCACGAGGCCGTGGCGGCCTCGCGCTCGACCGGAGTGGACGCCGTCGCCGGGACGGGTCTGGACGCCGCGTTCGCGGGAGCTGATGTCGTCGTCGACGCGACCGAGTCGTCGGCGTGGGACGAAGCGGGCGTGATCGACTTCTTCACGGCCGCGACCGGCAACGTGCTGGCCGCCGAGGAGCGGGCGGGCGTCGGCCACCACGTCGCGCTGTCGATCGTCGGGATCGACCGCAACCCCGAGGCCCGCGGGTACCTCGCGGGCAAGGTCGTGCAGGAGCGGCTGATCGGCGGGGGCGCGGTGCCCTCGACGATCGTGCGCGCGACCCAGTTCTTCGAGTTCCTCCCGCAGATCGCCGACGCGAGCACCGTCGACGGCGAGGTGCGCATCGGCACGGCGCTGATGCAGCCGGTCGCGGCAGAGGCCGTCGCGCGTGCCCTCGCCGACGCGGCGGAGGCGCGGACCGCCGGCGCCGTCGAGATCGCCGGACCCGAGCGCGCCCCGCTGGCCGAGTTCCTCCGGCGCGACCTGTCGGACCGCGGCGACGCGCGCGCCGTCGTCGTCGACCCGGCTGCCGGCTACTTCGGCCGCGTGGTCGGCGAGACCAGCCTCGTGCCCGTGCGCGACGACGCGGTGATCGACGCCGTCGGCTACGAGGCGTGGCGCGCGGCGAGCTGACGCGGACGACAGGATGCCGCTTCCCTGGGGGCACGAGGGGCCCGGGGAAGCGGCATCCGGTCTTCTCCTGACACGATATATCGTGTTACAGTGACCGTCGGATGCCACCGGGAAAGGGCATCCCGCGTCCACCGTCCGCCCTCCGCGAACGAGCCTGCCGCGATGTCGGCGGCCCGTGCCAGGGTGAGATCACACCACCTTCTGCGCGCTCGTCCGCGTGCCCTACCGCGCCTCAGGGGAACCTCGTGCTGGCAAAACTCCTCGTCCGATATCTCAAACCGTACGGCTGGCTGCTGCTGGGGGTGCTGCTGTTCCAGTCCGCCTCCGCCATCGCCTCGCTCTACCTGCCGAGCCTTAACGCCGACATCATCGACAACGGCGTCTCGAAGGGCGACACCGACTACATCTGGCGCACCGGCCTGGTCATGCTGACCGTCTCGCTCGGCCAGATCGTCGCCTCCATCATCGCGACCTGGTTCGCCGCCCGCGCCGCGATGAAGCTCGGCCGCGACATCCGCGACGACATCTTCGAGCGCGTCTCGGGCTTCTCCGAGCGCGAGGTCACCGGGTTCGGCGCGGGATCGCTCATCACCCGCAACACCAACGACGTGCAGCAGGTGCAGATGCTCGCGATGATGGGGGCGACGTTCCTCGTGACGGCGCCGCTCCTCGCGATCGGCGGCATCGTCCTCGCGATCGAGCAGGCCGCGAGCCTCGCATGGATCATCGCGATCGCGGTGCCCGTGCTGCTCGTCGTCGCGGGCCTCATCATCGCGCGGATGGTGCCGCTGTTCCGCAGCTACCAGGGCAAGCTCGACGGCGTGAACCGCGTGATGCGCGAGCAGCTGACCGGCATCCGTGTCATCCGCGCGTTCGTCCGCGAGCCCATCGAAGAGGAGCGCTTCCGCGAGGCCAACACCGACATCATGGTGGTCGGGCGCAAGGTCGGGTCGCTCTTCGTGGTGCTGTTCCCGGCCGTGATGCTCATCCTCAACATGACCGTGATCGGGGTGATCTGGTTCGGCGGCCAGCAGGTCGACAGCGGAGAGATCCAGATCGGCACGCTCTTCGCCTTCATGCAGTACGCCATGATCATCCTCTCGGGCGTGATGATGGCGAGCTTCATGACGCTCATGATCCCGCGCGCCGCCGTCTCGGCCGAGCGCGTCGGCGAAGTGCTCGGCACGGATTCGTCGCTGGCGCGGCCGGCCGAGCCGGTGTCGGAGTTCCCCGCGCCGGGCACCGTCGAGTTCCGCGACGTCGCGTTCACCTACCCCGGCGCCGAGCATCCGATCCTCTCGGGCATCAGCTTCCGCGCGGCGCCCGGTGAGACCGTCGCCGTCGTCGGCTCCACCGGCGCGGGCAAGTCCACCCTCGTGTCGATGATCCCGCGCCTGTTCGACGTCACGGACGGCGTCGTCGAGGTCGGCGGGGTCGACGTGCGCAAGGCCGACCTCGAAGCCCTGTGGGGCACGATCGGCCTCGTGCCGCAGCGTCCCTTCCTCTTCACGGGGACGATCGCCTCCAACCTCCGGTTCGGCCGGGAGGATGCGACGGACGCCGAGCTCTGGCGCGCCCTCGAGATCGCGCAGGCCAGCGACTTCGTGAGCCAGATGGAGGCGGGGCTCGATGCGCCGATCGCGCAGGGCGGCACCAACGTGTCGGGCGGGCAGCGTCAGCGGCTCGCCATCGCGCGCGCCATCGTGCACCAGCCGCAGGTGCTCGTGTTCGACGACTCGTTCTCGGCCCTCGACCTCACCACCGACGCGCGGCTGAGGCAGGCGCTGTGGCGGGAGCTTCCGGACGTCACCAAGATCGTCGTCGCCCAGCGCGTCTCGACGATCACCGACGCCGACCGCATCGTGGTCCTCGATGACGGCGGCATCGTGGGGATCGGCACGCATGAGCAGCTGCTCGAGACGAGCCAGACCTACCGCGAGATCGTCGAATCCCAGCTCGGAGCGGAGGTCGCCCGATGAGTGCCGAACAGCCCCAGACCGAGAAGAAGGCCCGCCGGCGGGCGCGCCAGGCAGTGGCCGAACTGAGCGCCGAAGAGAAGGCAGAGATCGAGCTCGGCGAGCAGGCGCGCATCGCGGCCGACGACTGGAGCGGCGCCGTCGCACCGGGCAAGGCCGCGCACTTCTGGCCGTCCTTCCGCCGTCTCATCGGCCTGCTGCGTCCGAACGCGTGGGCGTTCGTGTTCGTGTCGATCCTCGGCTCGATCGGCGTCGTGCTCGCCGTGCTGTCGCCCAAGGTGCTCGGCGAGGCCACGAACATCCTCTTCGAAGGCGTCGTGTCGTCGATGGTGCCCGCGGATGCCACGAAGGAGCAGGTCGTCGCCGGCCTCGAGGCGCAGGGTCAGCAGGACCTGGCCAACATGGTGTCGGCGATGGAGCACTTCGTCCCGGGGGCCGGCGTCGATTTCATGGCGCTCAGCCGGGTGCTGCTCGTGGTGATGGCGCTGTACTTCGCGTCGTCGCTGCTGATGTGGCTGCAGGGCTACGTCATCAACGTCATCATGGTGCGCGTCATGTGGCGCCTGCGTGAGCAGGTCGAGGCGAAGATCAACCGCCTGCCGCTGCGCTACTTCGACCGCGTCCAGCGCGGCGAGCTGATCTCGCGCGTGACGAACGACATCGACAACATCACGCAGATGATGCAGCAATCTCTGTCGCAGGCACTCACGAGCGTGCTCACCGTGATCGGCGTGCTGATCATGATGCTGACGATCTCGTGGCAACTCACGCTCGTGGTGCTGATCAGCTTCCCCCTCATGGGTGTGCTGTTCGGCGTCATCGGCCCGCGCTCGCAGAAGGCGTTCGGCATCCAGTGGCGCAAGGTCGGCCGCCTCAACGCGCGCGTCGAGGAGTCGTTCTCGGGTCACGCACTGGTCAAGGTCTACGGCCGCGAGCAGGCGTCCCGCGAGGCGTTCCGCGAAGAGAACGAAGAGCTCTACCAGGCCTCGTTCACGGCGCAGTTCCTGTCGAACATCATGATGCCGGCGATGATGTTCATCGGGAACCTGACGTACGTGGGCATCGCGGTCTTCGGCGCGCTGATGGTCGCCGGTGGCCAGCTGCGGCTCGGCGATGTGCAGGCGTTCATCCAGTACTCGCAGCAGTTCACGCAGCCGCTGGCAGAGCTCGGCGGCATGGCCGCGGTGGTGCAGTCCGGCACCGCATCGGCCGAGCGCGTGTTCGAGCTGCTCGACGAACCCGAGCAGGAGCCCGACGCCGCGGACGCCCCGGCGCCGGTCGAGGGCGACGGCACGATCGAGTTCCAGGACGTCGCGTTCTCGTACTCGCCCGACCGGCCGCTCATCCACGACCTGTCGTTCCGGGTCGAGCCCGGCCAGACGGTCGCGATCGTGGGCCCCACGGGCGCCGGCAAGACGACGCTCGTCAACCTGCTGATGCGCTTCTACGAGCTGGACGGCGGACGAATCCTGCTGAACGGGCAGAACATCGCCGAGCTCACGCGCCGCGACATCCGCGCCGAGACCGGCATGGTGCTGCAGGACCCGTGGCTGTTCGCCGGAACCATCCGCGAGAACATCCGGTACGGGCGCGCCGACGCCACCGACGACGAGATCCTCGCCGCCGCCCGCGCGACGTACGTCGACCGCTTCGTGCACTCGCTGCCCGACGGGTACGACACCGTCCTCGACGAGGACGCGTCGAACATCTCGGCCGGCGAGAAGCAGCTCATCACGATCGCCCGTGCGTTCGTGGCACAGCCCTCGGTGCTGATCCTCGACGAGGCGACCTCATCGGTCGACACCCGGACGGAGCTGCTGCTGCAGCACGCGATGGCGGCCCTGCGCGAAGGACGCACGTCGTTCGTGATCGCGCACCGTCTGTCGACCATCCGCGACGCCGATCTCATCCTCGTGATGGAGAACGGCGGGATCGTCGAGCAGGGCACGCACGACGAGCTCATCAGCAGCCAGGGCGCGTACTACCGTCTGTACAACTCGCAGTTCGAGCAGGCAGCGACCGACCTGGACGAAGAGGCGCGCGCGCTCGCCGAGACGGCGCAGGCAGACGAGTCCGGAGAGCCGGTCGAGGACGCCACCGAAGGCGAGACCGCTCCGGTCGGCTGATCCCGCATCGAATCCTCGCTGCCCGCCCCGGCGCTCCCGCCGGGGCGGGTAGCGTTTTCTCATGGTCAACTACCGATACCTCGGCAACAGCGGTCTCAAGGTCAGCGAGATCACCTACGGCAACTGGGTCACCCATGGCTCGCAGGTCGACGACTCCGCGGCGATCGCGACCGTGCACGCGGCGCTCGATGCCGGCATCACGACGTTCGACACCGCCGACACCTACGCGAACACGGCCGCCGAGGTCGTGCTCGGCAAGGCCCTGGCCGGGCAGCGGCGAGAGTCGCTCGAGATCTTCACGAAGGTCTACTTCCCGACCGGCCCGCAGGGCCCCAACGACACCGGCCTCAGCCGCAAGCACATCTTCGAGTCGATCAACGGATCGCTCAAGCGCCTCGGCACCGAGTACGTCGACCTGTACCAGGCACACCGCTTCGACTACGAGACCCCGCTCGAAGAGACCTTCCAGGCCTTCGCCGACGTCGTCCGCCAGGGCAAGGCGCTCTACATCGGCGTCTCGGAGTGGACGGCCGAGCAGCTGCGCGATGGCCACGCGCTCGCGAAGAGCTACGGCGTGCAGCTCATCTCGAACCAGCCGCAGTACTCGGCGCTGTGGCGCGTCATCGAGGGCAAGGTCGTGCCGACGTCGGAAGAGCTCGGCATCTCGCAGATCGTGTGGTCGCCGATGGCGCAGGGGGTGCTGTCGGGCAAGTACCTTCCCGGGCAGCCCGTCCCCGACGGGTCGCGCGCGACCGACGAGAAGAGCGGCGCGAACTTCATCAAGTCGTTCCTGCGCGACGAGGTGCTCGAGGCGGTCCAGCGCCTGAAGCCCATCGCCGAGCAGGCCGGTCTGTCGATGCCGCAGCTCGCGATCGCGTGGGTGCTGCAGAACAAGAACGTGGCGTCGGCGCTGGTCGGGGCATCCCGTCCCGAGCAGCTCGCCGAGACGGTCAAGGCCTCGGGCGTCGTGCTCGACGCCGACACGCTCGCCGCGATCGACACCGCGCTCGGCGACGTCGTCTTCAACGACCCGGAGGACACCTACACGGTGTCGCCGACGTCGCGTCTGGTCTGACGCCATGGTGACGACCAGCGCCGGCATCCTGCTGTACCGCCTCGTGCCCGACCTCGAAGTGCTCATCGCGCACATGGGCGGGCCCTACTGGGCGAGCAAGGATGCCGGCGCGTGGTCGATCCCGAAGGGCGAGTACGCCGAGGGCGACGAGGGGGCGATAGATGCCGCACGGCGCGAGTTCCGCGAAGAGCTCGGCATCGATCCGCCGGAGCCGCCGTACGCCGAGCTGGGCACGTTCGCCTACTCGTCGGGCAAACGGGTGACGGTGTTCGTCGCCGACGGCACGGACCTCTCGCTCGACGGCCTCGAGTTCGGCGAGTTCGAGCTGGAGTGGCCGCCGCGGTCGGGGCGCACGGCACGGTTCCCCGAGGTGGACCGCGTCGAATGGAGCCGCGTGGATGCCGCCCGCGAGCGTCTCGTGAAGGGCCAGCGGCCCGCGCTCGACGCGCTGCGGAAGCACCTCGACGAGGCTTGATCCCCCTTGTGCCCCTCCCGGCGGAGGCGGAGACTGACCGGGTCGAACCGCACGAGAGGACCCACCATGGCTCACGGCGACATCACCCACATCGACATCCCGGTCAGCGACTTCGCGAAGGCCTCCGAGTTCTACTCCGGCCTGTTCGGCTGGCAGATCGCGGAGATCCCCGGCTACGAGGGCTACCCCATGTGGCAGGCGCCCAACAAGATCTCGGGCGGCGGACTGGCGCCCCGCGACGACGGGTTCACGCAGCCCCGTTCCTACGTCGAGGTCGACTCGATCGACGAGACCCTCGCGAAGGCCGAGGAGTCCGGCGGCAGAGTGGTGAAGGGCAAGACCGAGATCTCACCCACGAGCTGGTGGGCCGTGATCGAGGACCTCGACGGCAACACCATCGCCCTGTACGAAGGCGTCACCGACGCCGGCTGACGGGCCGGGTTGAGGCATCCGGCCCGCGCAGGTCAGCGCGGCGTCTGCTGCTGAGCCGGCGTGCCCAGGTCGGGAGAGGATGCCGCGGCCCGCGCCACGACCGTGTGCCGGGGTGCGTGCGTCGCGGCCCGGCCGGGTGCGACGTCGCCCACGCGCCGCTCGCCGGTCGCAGGCTCGGCTCGGAGGCGCGCGGCGACCGCGCGCACGAGGGCGACGGTCGACGTCGGCCGGAGCACTGAGCCGCGCCGCCCCGGCTCGGCGACGGCGGTGAGGACGGGCCGGAGTGCCTCGTCGTGGCAGCGGGTGTCGTCGGCCGCGATCCACGCCATGAGCTCGCGAATGGTCCAATCGGGAGCAACTGGACTGACCGCCTGCGGAACGCTGGTGTGAGTGCGGAACATTGGACCAGAATGCGGTGTCATGGCGACGATCGACAGGGCCAATGAGCGGCTGGTGGACCACCGGGTGGCCCTCGGCGGCACGGTGGAGGCATCCCGTCTCGCCTCCCGGCTCGGGAGATGGGCGCACGGCGAAGGTACGTTGACCGTGCAGCTGGCGCAGGCGATCGCCGCGCTCGTCGAGGGCGGCGAGCTGCGGCCCGGTGACCGGCTGCCGGCCGAGCGGGGTCTCGCCACCGCGATCTCGGTCTCGCGCGGCACCGTCGTCGCGGCATACGCGCTGCTGGCGGAGGACGAGCTCGTCGAGCGCCGCCAGGGGAGCGGCACCCGCATCGCCGGGCATCTGGGCGCGGCGCTGCCGGCCAGGGAGCGCACGGCGCGCGGTGAGGGCCTGTTCTCGGCGCTGCCGTCGGGGATCGACCTGCTGCGGGCGGTCCCCGCCATGCCGCAGCTCGCCCTCGACATCGTGCGCGCCCACGCGCCGACCCTCGATCCGGTGACGCTCGCCGAGACGGACCCGGCAGGGCTGCCCGTCCTGCGGTCGCGCATCGCCGCACTCTTCGAAGAGGAAGGGACACCGGCCACGGCGGCGCAGATCCTGGTGACGCACGGCGCCCAGCAGGCGATCAGCCTCGTCGTCGACGAGCTGGTGTCGCCGGGCGACGTGGTGCTCACCGAATCGGTCACGTGGCCGGGCCTGGCGGACTCGGTGCGGCGTCGGGGCGGTCGCGTGCAGGGCATCACGATCGGCCCGGACGGGATCGACATCGATGAGCTCGAAGCGGCCGTCGCCGCTCTGCGTCCCGTGCTCATCGCCGTGAACCCGCATCACCACAACCCGACGGGCACGCGTCTGCCCGGTCCTGAGCGGCAGCGGCTCGCCGACCTCTCGGCCGAGTACGGCGTCCCCGTGCTGGAGGACCGCGTGCTCGCTCACGTCTCGTTCGACGGCGTCGTGCCGCCGACGCTCGCGGCGCTGCGGCCCGATGCGCCGATCATCGTGGTGGACTCGCTGTCGAAGTGGTGCTGGTCGGGGCTGCGCGTCGGATGGCTGCGGGCGGACCCCGTGCTCGTGCGACGCCTGCGCGGCGTGCGCCAGCTCGTCGACCAGTCGACGAGCGTGCCGGCTCAGCTGCTCGCGCTCGACCTCGTCGAGCAGGCGCGGGCGCTGCGCCTCGACGTCAGCGCCACCCACGCCGCGGCCGCCGGGCAGCTCGCGGACGCGATCGCCGCGCACCTGCCGGGGTGGCAGGCCGTGCCGCCGCGGGGCGGGCTCGCGATGTGGGCTCGACTGCCGGTGGGCTCGGCGACGGCGTTCGCACGGGCCGCGGCGATGCGCGGCGTCTCTGTCGCCGGCGGCACCGAGTTCACGGCATCCATCACCTACGACGACCACATCCGGCTCCCGTACACGGCGCCCGAGGCGGTGCTGCACGAAGGCGTGCGCCGCCTCGGCGAGGTGTGGCGGGAGTACCGCGCGCAGCTCTGAGGGGTCAGCGCCCGTTCTTGGGGCGCGTCGACACGTCGATGCGGTCCTGCGCACCCAGCGACGACCAGGCGCTCGCGATGCCCTTTGCGGCGTGCTCGGACGCGCGCACGGCGCGCTCGTCGGCCCACGCGTTCAGCACGTGGCCGGAGTGGCCGCGGACGTGTTCGAGCACGACGTCGGGCAGCCCCGCGGCCCGGCGGGCGTCGCGGGCGGCGATGAGCTGCTCGAGCAGGTCGACGTTCTTGGTGGGGGCGCCGGTGGATGTCTTCCAGCCGCGGCGGCGGTGACCGTCCATCCACTTCGTGTAGGTGTCGATCGCGTATTTCGAGTCCGCCTGCACGACGAGGTCCGCGACGTCGGAGTGGTCCTCGATGGCCTTTAGCAGCCCCATGAGCTCGCCGATGTTGTTCGTGCCGACGGGGATCGACCCGGCCGCCCAGTGCCCGTCCTCGCCGACCCACGCCCACCCGGTGGGACCTGGGTTGCCCTTGCAGGCTCCGTCGGTGGCAACGATGTAGGGCGCGTCTGTCACTCGGGCAAGGCTACCCGGCCGCGGCGGCATCGCCGGTCACCGTCTCGGCCCGGGCGCCGTCGCGACCGGCCTGCCATTCCGAGGCCAGCTGCGGCATCCGCACCGACAGGTAGCGCAGGAAGTCGGCGATGTCGTGAGCTCGCGCCGCCGAGGCCGGCGCCGGGTTCTCGTCGGCGATGCGATCCAGATACCCGGCGAGGTTCGCGTACAGGGGCGCGTTCGCGGCGATCATGCCGGTCCACGCGTCCTCGGTGAGGTCGTAGCGGTCGCGCCGGTCGCCCGGCCGCGAGCGGCGATGGATGAGGCGCAACGAGACGAGGTAGCGCACCGCGCCCGACACGGCAGCCGCCGAGACGCCGAGCCGCTCGGCGAGATCGGCGGCGGTGTAGCCGTCGTCGGGGGCGCCGGCGAGCGCCATCATGACGCGCGCCGGCATGCGGGGCATGCCGACGGCCGCGAGCATGGCGGCCGACTGCTCGGCCGCCTCGACTCCCGCGTGCTCCGCTGACATCCGCACCCCCCTCCGTCGAGGCTATCCGTTCGTGGCCAGCTGCCGCCGCCGCATGAGCACGAGCGCTCCACCCGCGAGCACGACCGTCGCGCCGAGCAGCCACCAGCCGCCCTTCATGTCGAGATCGCCGGCGTCGACCGTCGGCGCCGAGGTGAACGGAGAAAGGTTGACGACGGCATCCGGCAGTCCGAACAGCGCGCCGAACAGGCCGAGCATCAGCCCGCCGAGCACGAGGATCCACGCCAGCGCGATCGTCAGCCGGGGTGCGACGACGAACACGAAGGCCGTGATCGCGAGGAACACGGATGCCGCGACCGCCTGCCCGAAGCCGGCCAGGAGCGCGTCGGCCACGAGGTCGGTGTCGCCCTCCTTGAGCGATCCCAGCCAGGCGCCGAGCACGCCGAAGGCGCACACCGCGACCACGCCCGCGAAGGCGATCAGGAGGTACCCCCCGAGCCAGCGCACCCGGCCGACCGGCTGCGTGAGGACCAGCTCAGCGGTGCCGTGCGTCTCCTCCTGCCGCGCGCGCGAGACAGTCTGCACTGCGGCGCATGCGGCGAGCACTCCGACGATCAGGAAGAAGATGACGACCATTCCCGCCGCCAGGCTCCCGTTGTCGGACAACGCCGACAGCACGTTCTGCAGCGCCGGGATGTCCGTTCCGAGGTCGTTGATCACCGAGGCCAGGCTCGTGGAGAGCACACCGGTGACGAGTGCCCCGACGCACCAGCCGACGAGCGAGCCCCGGCTCAGACGCCAGACCAGTCCGATCGGCGCCGACAGGGACGCGTGCGCATATATGCGGCCCGGTCGCTGGGCGATGAAGCTCTCGCCCACGTCGCGCAGCGGCTGCAGCACGAGGGCGACGACGATCAGGACGACGCCCGTGCCGAGGCACAGCAGGACGGGCCACCAGGCGTCGTCCGCGAACGGACGGGAGTTCTCGGCCCACCCGAACGGCGAGAGCCACGTCAGCCACGAGCTCTCGATGCGCTGCAGGTCGTCCGACGGCGTACCGAGCGCGTTGCCGATGCCCGACAGCAGGAACGTGATGATGAGCACCCACACCGACAGCGAGTTGGCGCCGCGCGAGGTGCGCATCAGCTGTGCGGAGACGAGCGCCACGCCGAGGAAGACGAGGCCGACGGCGCCGGAGGCCACGCCGGCGATCACCGAGCCGGCGGTGTCGAAGCCGGACCCGGCGTACACGGCGATCACGAGCAGCGCCAGGATCGCGTCGGCGATGACGCCGTGCAGGATCGTCGCGACCGTCGGCGCTGTGCGCGCGGCGGGTGTCGCCGCGATGAGCTCTGCGCGGCCGAGCTCCTCTTCGGCGCGGGTGTGGCGCACCGCGAGGAACGACGACATGAACGCCGCCATCATCGCCAGGAACGGGAGGATGAGGAACAGCGTGAACGCCTCGCGCTCGGCACCCGACGGCAGGCCGCGGAACAGCATGATGACGGGGTTCGCCGCGACGGCGACGAGCACCTCCTGCCGATCCTGCAGTGTGCCGTAGGACTGCTCGACGCCGCTCACGGCCGAGGCTGCGAGCGCAGCGGTGCCGAGGATCCAGAGCGTCAGCTGCAGCCAGTCGCGGCGCATCCGCTGGCGCAGCAGGGCGGGAACGGTCATCGCGACGCCCCCGCGGTCTCGCGGGCGCCGTCCTGCCCGGCCCCGCTCGCGCCCTCGTCTGCTGCGAGCTCGTCGCCGTAGTGCCGCAGGAAGAGCTCCTCCAGCGACGGCGGGGCGATCCGCAGTCCGGACGCGTTGCGCTGCGCGAGCGCGGGAAGGGTGGATGCCACGGCGTCGCTGTCGACGGTGAACTTCACGCGTCCCTCCTCGACCGTCACGTCGTGGGCTCCGGCGATGCCGGCCGCGGCCGAGGCATCCGTTCCCTCGAACGAGATCTCGGTACGGGTGAGGTGGCGCAGTTCGGCGAGCGTGCCGGACTCGACGACCCGGCCGGCGCGGATGATCGAGACGCGGTCGCAGAGCTGCTCGACCTCGGAGAGGATGTGGCTCGACAGCAGCACGCTCGCCCCCGCATCGCGCACGCGGGCGATCTCGCGACGGAACATGACCTCCATGAGGGGGTCGAGACCGCTCGTGGGCTCGTCGAGGATATACAGGTCGGCGGGCACGGCGAACGCGGCGATGAGGGCCACCTTCTGCCGGTTGCCCTTCGAGTAGGAGCGGCCCTTCTTGCGCGGATCGAACTGGAAGGCGTCCATGAGGCGCTGGCGCTCGTCGCGGTAGGCCGCGTCGCGCTTGCCGGTGCCGCGCAGTCGGGAGAGGAAGTCGATCGCCTCGCCGCCCGAGAGGTTCGGCCAGACGCTGACGTCGCCCGGGACGTAGGCGATGCGGCGGTGCAGCTCCACGCTGTCGTTCCACGGATCCCTGTCGAAGACGGCCGCCTGTCCGCCGGTGGCGCGGGCGAGCCCGAGCAGGATCCGGATCGTGGTGGACTTGCCGGCACCGTTGGGTCCGAGGAACCCGTGGATCTGGCCCTGTTCGACGGTCAGGTCGAGACCGTCGAGGGCGTGGACGCGGCCGTAGTGCTTGGTGAGGCCGCTGGTGCGGATGACTGTGGACATATCCGTGACGCTACGCCCGTTTCACAAATTTGTGAATGTTCCTCACGCAATCCATACGCGAGATCACCTGTTGTATACGGTCATAGATCGGATTCGTGAGATTTGGCCGTCATGACCGGTTTATGTATACACTGTTCGGAGTTCCTGAGACGAGGGGGTGCTGCGGATGCGTGCCAGCGATCGCGCCTATGCGACCCTCCTCGACGAGATCCAGTCGGGCGTGCTCCGCCCCGGCACCGTGCTCGGCGAGGTCGACCAGGCCGCCCGCCTCGGGGTCAGCCGCACCCCGCTGCGCGAGGCCCTCGGACGCCTCGGCGCCGACGGCCTCGTCGCCCAGCAGTCGCCGCGCGTCACCGTCGTCACCGCGATCGACGCCGATGACATCCGCGAGATCTTCGAGGTGCGGCGCGCGCTCGAAGAGTCCGCCGCGCGGCTGGCCGCCGAGCGAGGGGATGCCGCCGCCTTCGCCGCCCTGGCACACGACTTCGCGCGCGTCGACCTTGCCGCCGCCCACGGGGCCGAGGGCTACTACGGGCTCATCGCGCGCTTCGACGCGGCGCTCGACGCCGCCGTCGCGAACGACTACCTGACCGCCGCCCTGCGCACCGTGCGCACGCACCTCGTCCGGGTGCGCCGACTCTCGCGCGAGAATCCCGCGCGGCTGGCGGCATCCATCTCGGAGCACCGGCTCATCGCCGCGGCCATCGCCGCACGTGACGCGGACCTCGCCGCGCACGCCACCCACGTCCACCTGCACAACGCGCTCGAGAGCATCCTCGGCGCCCTCGAAGCCGACCAGAAAGGTCTGTCATGACCGTCACCCACCATCTCCGCGTCCACCGCAGCGACGAGAACCTCGCCCGTGAGGGCCAGCTGGCCTGGCACCTGGCCGAGATCGCGGCCGACCCCGTCGAGGTCGACGCCGACGTCGTCGACATGATCATCAACCGCGTCATCGACAACGCGGCCGTGGCGGCGGCATCCCTCACCCGCGCGCCCGTCAGCGCGGCACGCCAGCAGGCGCTCGACCACGCCGTGTCGGTGGGCGGCACGGGTGCGACGGTCTTCGGATGCGCCCTCGACCGCAGGACCTCGCCCGAATGGGCGGCGTGGGCGAACGGCGTCGCCGTGCGTGAGCTCGACTACCACGACACGTTCCTCGCGGCCGAGTACTCGCACCCGGGCGACAACATCCCGCCGATCCTCGCGGTCGCCCAGCACGTCGGGGCCGACGGCCACGCGCTCGTGCGCGGCCTCGCGACCGGCTACGAGATCCAGATCGACCTGGTGCGCGCCATCAGCCTGCACAAGCACAAGATCGACCACGTCGCCCACCTCGGCCCGTCGGCCGCGGCCGGCATCGGCACGCTGCTGGGCCTTCCCGTCGAGACGATCTACCAGGCGATCGGCCAGGCCCTGCACACCACCACGGCGACGCGGCAGTCCCGCAAGGGCGAGATCTCGACGTGGAAGGCGCACGCCCCCGCGTTCGCCGGCAAGATGGCGATCGAGGCCGTCGACCGCGCCATGCGCGGCGAGACCTCGCCGTCGCCGATCTACGAGGGCGAGGACGGTGTGATCGCCTGGCTGCTCGACGGCCCCGACGCCACCTACGAGGTGCCGCTGCCCGCGGCCGGCGAGCCCAAGCGCGGCATCCTCGACTCCTATACGAAGGAGCACTCGGCCGAATACCAGGCGCAGGCGTGGATCGACCTGGCCCGCAAGCTGCACGGCTCCCACCCCGAGGCGGCCGACCCGGCGAACGTCGAGTCGATCGTGCTGCACACCTCGCACCACACGCACTACGTCATCGGCTCGGGTGCGAACGATCCGCAGAAGTACGACCCGACCGCATCCCGCGAGACGCTCGACCACTCGATCCCGTACATCTTCGCCGTCGCACTGCAGGACGGCGGCTGGCACCACGTCGACTCGTACCTGCCGTCGCGGGCGGGCCGCGAAGACACGGTGGCGCTGTGGCACAAGATCACGACGGCCGAGGATGCGGAGTGGACCCGCCGCTACCACTCCGAGGACCCGAACGAGAAGGCGTTCGGCGGCCGCGTCGTCATCACGCTGAACGACGGCACCGTGATCGAGGACGAGATCGCGGTCGCCGACGCGCACCCGCTCGGCGCGCGTCCGTTCGCCCGCGAGGACTACGTGCGCAAGTTCCGCCTGCTGGCGGAGCCCGTGCTGACCGCCGACGAGATCGAGCGCTTCCTCCGCCTCGCCCAGCGCCTGCCCGAGCTGACCCCCGCCGAGGTGCAGCAGCTCACGATCGTCGCCGACTTCGGGGTGCTGGCCGGTGCGCCGGCGCCGAAGGGGCTGTTCTGATGCTGTACTCCACCGTCCCCGCGCACGAGAAGCGCCGTCTGTTCCGCGAACGACTCGCGAGCGGCGAGCTGCTCCGCTTCCCGGGCGCATTCAACCCGCTCTCGGCCCGGCTCATCGAGCGCAAGGGCTTCGAGGGGGTCTACATCTCCGGAGCGGTGCTGAGCGCAGACCTCGGCCTGCCCGACATCGGGCTCACGACGCTCACCGAGGTCGCCGGCCGCGGCCAGCAGATCGCGCGCATGACCGACCTGCCGGCGATCATCGACGCCGACACGGGCTTCGGCGAGCCGATGAACGTCGCCCGCACGATCCAGACGCTCGAGGACGCGGGTCTTGCCGGCACGCACATCGAGGACCAGATCAACCCCAAGCGGTGCGGCCACCTCGACGGCAAGGCCGTCGTCGACGAGGACACCGCGATCAAGCGCATCCGCGCGGCCGCCGATGCGCGGCGGGATCCGAACTTCCTGATCATGGCGCGCACCGACATCCGCGCCGTGGAGGGATTGGATGCCGCCGTCCGGCGTGCGCAGGCGCTCGTGGATGCCGGAGCGGATGCGATCTTCCCCGAGGCGATGCGCACGCTCGACGAGTTCGAAGCGGTCCGCAAGGCCGTGGACGTGCCGATCCTCGCCAACATGACCGAGTTCGGAAAGTCCGACCTGTTCAGCGTCGATCAGCTGCGCGATGTGGGCGTCAACATCGTGATCTGGCCGGTGTCGCTGCTGCGGATCGCGATGGGTGCGGCATCCCGCGCACTCGATACGCTCGACGAGGACGGCCACCTGACGTCGAAGCTCGGCGAGATGCAGCACCGCGCAGACCTCTACGACCTGATCGACTACGAGCAGTACAACCACTTCGACACCTCGGTGTTCAACTTCACCATCGACCGCTGAGTGACCATGTCCCGAATTCCCGCCCTCGCGTCCCGATTTCGTCCACACGCCGCCCGGCTTGTGAATGAAAGCGGGACACGCAAACCCGTGGAGGAACCGTCATGACCGAACCCGACATCAAGAAGGGCCTCGCCGGCGTCGTCGTGGACTACACCGCGATCTCGAAGGTCAACCCCGAGACGAACTCGCTGCTGTACCGGGGGTACCCCGTGCAGGAGCTCGCGGCGACGCAGCCGTTCGAGGCCGTCGCGTATCTGCTCTGGAACGGCGAGCTGCCCGATGCCGAGCAGCTCGCGCAGCTGCGGCTGACCGAGCGCGCGCACCGGGCGATCCCGGACGATGTGCGCACCACGATCGACCTGGTGCCGCTGGACGCGCACCCGATGGACGAGGTGCGCACCGCGGTGAGCCTCATCGGCGCGCGCGACCTCGCGGGCACGGGCTCGGTGCTCGACGCGAGCGGCAGCGCGGAGCAGAACCTCGAGCGCAGCGTCCGCCTGTTCGCCGTGCTGCCCGCCATCGTGGCGTACGGCCAGCGCCGCCGCCGGGGGCTCCCGCCGGTCGCGCCGCGTGACGACCTGGACTACGCCGCCAACTTCCTGTGGATGACCTTCGGCGAAGAGGCCGACGAGGTCGTCGTCGACGCCTTCAACCGCTCGATGATCCTCTACGGCGAGCACTCGTTCAACGCCTCGACGTTCACCGCCCGTGTGATCACCTCGACGCTCAGCGACCTGTACTCGGCCGTGGTCGGCGCGATCGGCGCGCTGAAGGGCCCGCTGCACGGTGGCGCCAACGAGGCCGTCCTGCACATCTTCGACGAGATCGGCGAAGCGTCGAACGTGAGCGCCTGGCTCGACACCGCGCTCGCCGAGAAGCGCAAGATCATGGGCTTCGGCCACCGCGTCTACAAGCGCGGCGACTCGCGCGTGCCGACGATGAAGGCGGCCCTCGACACCCTCGTCGAGCACTACGACCGCCCCGACGTCGCGGCCCTGTACGACACCCTCGAGTCCGAGTTCGTGGCGCGCAAGGGCATCTACCCGAACCTCGACTACCCGTCGGGTCCCGCGTACAACCTCATCGGCTTCGACACCGAGACGTTCACGCCGCTGTTCGTGGCGGCGCGCATCACGGGGTGGACCGCGCACATCATGGAGCAGCTCGCGTCGAACGCGCTCATCCGCCCGCTGTCGGAGTACAACGGCCCGGACGAGCGCCACATCGAGGGCTATGTGCCCGACACGGCGGCGCTCGCGGTCGCCGATCGGGCAGAAGAAGCGGCCGGATGACGCTCTGGTTCGGCGATGTCGCCGCCGTCGATCTGCCGGCGATGGCGGGCGGCACGCTGATCGAGAACCTCGGCATCGAGATCGTCGAGATCCGCGAGGACGCGCTGGTCGGAAGGATGCCGGTCGACCGGCGCACCGTGCAGCCGGCGGGCGTGCTGCACGGCGGCGCGTCGGTCGCCCTCGCCGAGACGCTCGCCTCGTGGGCGGGCTACCTCGCCGTCGACCGCGAGAGGTTCCACGTCGTCGGCCAGGAGATCAACGCCAACCACATCCGTCCGATCTCGTCGGGCTGGGTGACGGCGACGGCGACCCCGGCCAGCATCGGCCGCCGCGCGCACGTGTGGGAGATCCGCATCGTCGACGACGCGTCGCGCCTGGTGTGCATCTCGCGGTGCACGCTCGCGGTCATTGAGCAGCGCAGCACCTACGCGACGCCCGACGCCCGTCCTCTCTCGCAGACGTAGGCTCGGAGGAGGAGGCACTCTCATGCGCAGCGCGGTCATCGTCGACGTCGTCCGAACCCCGTCCGGGCGGGGCAAGCCGGGGGGAGCGCTCAGCGGCGTCCACCCGGTCGACCTCGCCGCCGGCGTGCTCACCGCCGTACTGGAGCGCAACGGGCTGGAGTCGACGCAGATCGACGACGTGCTCATGGGATGCGTCAGCCAGGTCGCCGACCAGTCCCTCAACGTCGCACGCCAAGCGGTGCTCGCCGCCGGGTTCGCCGGGACCGTGCCTGCCGTCACGATCGACCGGCAGTGCGGGTCGAGCCAGCAGGCCGCGCACTTCGCCGCCCAGGGAGTGATCGCCGGTGCCTACGACATCGTCATCGCCGCCGGCGTCGAGTCGATGAGCCGTGTGCCGCTGGGCTCGTCGGCCCACGGCGGCACCGTGTCGCAGGGCGTGATGCGCCGCTACCCCGAGGGTCTCGTCAACCAGGGCGTGTCGGCCGAGCTGATCGCCGCACGCTGGGGCTTCGGGCGCGACGAGCTCGACGCGTTCTCGGCCGAATCGCATCGGAGGGCGGCGGATGCCTGGACCCGCGGCCGCTTCGACTCACAGGTCATCCCCGTCCTCGGCGGCGACGGCGAGGCCGTGGCCTTCGACGAGACGGTGCGCCCCGGCACCACAGCGGAGGGACTGGCGGGCCTCGGCCCGGCGTTCCGCACGGATGCGCTCGCGGAGCGCTTCCCCGACCTCGACTGGCGGATCACCGCCGGCAATTCGTCACCGCTCACGGATGCGGCATCCGCAGCCCTCATCATGAGCGAGGAGAAGGCGTCCGAGCTGGGGCTCACGCCCCGCGCGCGGTTCCACGCGTTCGCCGTGGTCGGCGACGACCCGATGATGATGCTCACGGGCCCGATCCCCGCCACTCGGCGCATCCTCGAGCGCAGCGGCCTGTCGATGGACGACCTCGACGCGTACGAGGTCAACGAGGCGTTCGCGTCGGTGCCGCTGGCCTGGCAGCGCGAGCTCGACGCCGATCCGTCCCGGCTCAACCCGTGGGGCGGTGCGATCGCCCTCGGCCACGCTGTCGGCGCCTCGGGTACCCGGCTGCTCGGCACCCTCGTCGCCCACCTCGAAGCGACCGGCGGTCGCTATGGTCTGCAGACGATGTGCGAGGGCGGCGGCATGGCCAACGCGACGATCATCGAGCGCGTCTAGCCGACGCGAGGCGCACGGCAGCGGGTGGCCCGCCGTGCGGCGGACCACCCGCGCGTTCACCGACGAGCGTCGACGACGCTGACGGCCCAGGTCACCCCGAACCGATCGGTGAGCATGCCGAAGCCGGGGGACCAGGCCGACGCCGCGAGAGGCTCCACGACGGTCGCGCCGTCGAGCAGGGCGTTCCAGTACCCGCCCGCCTCGTCCAGCGACTCGGCGCCGAGCGCGAGGAAGAAGGTCTGGTCCGTGACGGTCGTGCCGTTCTGGCGACGCGCGGAGCCGGGCAGCGTGGACGCCGCTTCCGCGCCGGGCACGTCGTACGCCATGAGCGTGAAGCCGTCGCGGCCGGTGACCTGACCGTAGACGACGTCGTGCGCTCCGGGCGCGTCCGCCGGCATCCCGAAGTCGGCGTACGTCTGGACGACGACGTCGCCGCCGAACGCGGCGGCGTAGAACTCGAGGGCGCTGCGGGCGGCGCCGTGGAAGTTGAGGTGCGGAACGGGGGTGGCAGACATGAGTCCTCCTGTCGATCCCGCCGGGCCGTTCGCCCGGCGGCTTGCACCAGCGTCACAGCAGTTCCGGACAGGGAACGTCCGCTACTGATGCGATGATCGGCACATGCCCGCCTCGTCCGCCCCCTCGACCTCTCGTCGGATGCTGGCCCTGCTGTCGTTGCTGCAGACCCGTCGCGACTGGCCTGCCCGCGTCCTCGCGGAGCGCCTCGACGTCAGCGAGCGCACCGTCCGGCGCGACGTGGAGCGGCTGCGCGAGCTCGACTACGCGATCGACGCGACGCGGGGCCCGGACGGCGGCTATCGGCTGGGTGCGGGCACGAGGCTCCCGCCGCTCCTGTTCGACGACGACCAGGTGGTGGCGCTCACGCTCGCGCTCCGCACGGCCGGCTCGCTGGGCGCCGGGATCGAAGAGGATGCCGCCCGCGCCCTGCGCACCGTGCAGCAGCTGCTGCCCTCGCACCTCCGGCATCGCGTCGAAAGCCTCGCGCCGGTCGACGCCCGCGGAGGCAGCGCCACTGCCGATGCCGCGGTGCTGCTCCAGATCGCCGACGCCATCCGGACGAGCACCGAGCTGCGCTTCGACTACGACCTGCCGGCAGGCGCCGCCGAGGATCGGCCGGCACGACGCGCGGAACCGCACCATCTCGTCCTGCACGACGGTCGCTGGTACCTGCTCGCGTACTCTCCCGACGCCGACGACTGGCGCACCTACCGTGTGGACCGCATCCGGCCCCGTACGCACACCGGCCGCGGGTTCTCACCCCGTCCCGTTCCCGGCGGCTCGCCGGGAAGCTTCGTGGCGGCGCGGTTCAAGGGGTCGCACGGCGGAGAAGACACGTGGCCGCACTGGGGCTCCGCCATCGTGGCGCTGCCCATCGCGGCGGTGGCTCCCTACCTGGGCGACGGGCACGCACACGCGCTCTCGCCGGAGCGGTGCCGGGTGACCCTCGGCTCGTGGTCGTGGATGGGACTGGCCGCCGGGTTCGCCCGATTCGACGCCGAGCTCTCCGATGTCGAACCCGCCGAGCTGCGCGACGCCTTCGCCACACTGAGCGCACGCGCGGGCCGCGCCGGTCGCGCCGCCTCCGGAGGAGCGGACGTCGGAGCGTCGCGCCCGCACGAGTGACGCACCCGCGGTCTACGATGGGCCGAGACCTGACGACGACGGAGTCGCCCGATCGCCATCGCTGATCCGCATCCGGGGGCATCATGTCTGAGACCCGTCTGTCGTCCGAAGAGGCCGCTGCGCCGGTCATGACCCACCGGGCGATCCTGTTCGTCATCTTCGGCCTGATGGCGGGCATGTTCCTGTCGGCGCTCGACCAGACGGTCGTCGGCACCGCGATCCGCACGATCGGCGACGACCTGCACGGTCTCAGCCAGCAGGCGTGGGTGACGACGGCGTACCTCATCGTCTCGACGATCTCGACGCCGATCTACGGCAAGCTGTCCGACATCTTCGGCCGGCGTCCCCTGTTCATCTTCGCGATCGTCGTGTTCGTCATCGGGTCGATCCTGGCCACGTTCTCGACGTCGATGCTCCAGCTGGCGGCGTTCCGCGCGGTGCAGGGGCTCGGCGCCGGTGGCCTGATGTCGATGCCGCTCGCGATCATGGGCGACATCCTCGCGCCGCGCGAGCGTGCGAAGTACCAGGGCTACTTCCTGGCCGTGTTCGGCATCTCGAGCCTCCTGGGGCCGCTCATCGGCGGCCTGTTCGCCGGCGCCGACACCATCCTCGGGATCGACGGCTGGCGCTGGGTGTTCCTCATCAACGTGCCGATCGGTCTCGTGGCGCTCGGCATCGTGCTGCGGTTCCTGCACATCCCGCGGCATCCCGTCCATTCCGTCCGCATCGACTGGTGGGGCGCGACGACCGTGATCGTCGCGCTCGTGCCGCTGCTGCTGGTCGCGGAGCAGGGGCGGGTCTGGGGCTGGGACTCGCCCCTGGCGATCGGATGCTACGTGGTGGGCGGGCTCGGCGTCATCGCGTTCGTGATCGTCGAGGCCCTCATGAAGGACGACGCGCTGATCCCGCTCAAGCTGTTCCGCTCGTCGACGTTCTCGATGGCGACGGTGATCGGCGTGTTCGTCGGCTTCGGCATGTTCGGGGCGATGCTCACGATCCCGCTCTACCTGCAGCTCGTCCTCGGGTCGACGCCCACCGAGAGCGGGCTGCAGATGCTGCCGATGATCCTCGGCATGATGATCGCGTCGATCGGCAGCGGCCAGCTCATCGCCCGCACCGGCCGATACCGGATCTTCCCGATCCTCGGCACCGCGTTCCTGTCGATCGGGTTCTTCTGGCTGACGCACCTGCAGTACGACACGTCGTACTGGTTCATGGCCGGCGGCATGCTGCTGATCGGCCTCGGACTCGGGCAGCTCATGCAGACTCTCACGATCGCAAGCCAGAACTCCGTCGGGCTGCGCGACATGGGCGTCGCCACGAGCTCCTCGACGTTCTTCCGGCAGATCGGCGGCACGCTCGGCACCGCGGTGCTGCTGTCGCTGATGTTCGCCCTCATGCCGCAGAACATCCAGGCCTCGTTCGCCGACGAAGAGACGCTCACGACGGCGCTCGACGCCGCGTTCGACCCGGACGTCGCCGACGCCCCCGAGAACGCCGACATCATGGCGAAGATCTACACGCCGATCGTCACGCAGGCGACCGACGCCACGACGCAGAAGCTGCAGGCCGGCGTCGACAAGGCCGCCACCGCCGCGACCGACGCGGTCGCGGCTCAGGTCGACGCCGGGCAGATCCCCGCCGCGCAGCAGGATGCCGCCACTGCCGCGGCGGTCGCGCAGGCGCAGCAGGCGGCGCTCGCCGAGATCCAGAAGCAGGTGCCGGTCGCCCGGCTGTCGGACGACGGCACGGTGACCCTCGACTTCTCGGACCCCGACGAGCGGGCGGACTTCGTCGACACCCTCGTGCCGACGCTGCTCGACCGGTTCGCCGACGGCGGCGGCGACTCGTCGGTCGACGACAGCACGATCGACGACACGTCGTTCCTCGTCGGTGCGGACCCGCGGCTGAGCAAGCCGCTCCTCGTCGCCTTCAACGACTCGGCGGTCGCGGTCTACTGGGTCGCGATGTGGGTCGTGATCGTGGCCTTCATCCTGTCGCTGTTCTTCCGCACGCCGCCGCTGCGCGAGAAGTCGGCGCTGCAAGAGGCCGTCGACGATGACGCGGCGCTGTCGGCCCAGCGTGCGGCGAACCAAGCCGGCGCCCCGGTCGAGGTCGACACGGGCGGCATCCGCGTCCCCGCCGAGGCCGCGCCGCTCACGCGCCGCCAAGCGCGCGAGGCCCGCACCGCCGAGTAGTCGCGCGCTGCAAGCGGTTGCGCGAACAGGGAGCGAGTTGGATGCGGGCGGCCGCGGCATCCACTGTATGAAAGGGTTCTCATACTGTAAGCGCTTGCACTTCTTGTGAATCCGCTGTTAGGGTCGGCGCACAGCTCACCGGCACGTCGTCGTGCCTTCTCCCCAACCAGGAGCCCTGATGTCACAGCCGACACGTCCCCGAGCACGCACGCTCGTCGCCAGTCTCGCGGCCGCAGCCCTCATCGTCACCGGAGGAGCCGTCGCCGTCGCGCCGGCCGCCGCCGCCGAGCGCACCTTCGCCCTCGTGGGCAGCCTGCAGTCCGAGCTCGGGTGCTCGGCCGACTGGCAGCCGGACTGCGCGGCGACCGACCTCGCCGCCACGGACACGGCGGGCGTGTATGCCGCCGAGTTCGACGTGCCCGCGGGTTCGTACGAGTACAAGGTCGCCGTGAACCACGCATGGGACGAGTCGCACGGGCTGAACGGCGGGGGCGACAACATCCCGCTGACGATCGCCGGCCCCTCGACCCTGCGGTTCGTGTTCGACGACAACACCAAGCGGGTGGGCGTCGAGGCGAAGAGCCTGCGCGCCGGCTACACCGCCGACGACGACGCGCTCGTCGCACCGCCGGTGCGAGAGCCCGGCAGCCAGGAGCAGTTCTACTTCGTCATGACCGACCGCTTCGCCGACGGCGACGCGTCGAACGACCAGGGCGGACTCGCCGGCGACCGCCTGACGACCGGGTTCGACCCGACCGACAAGGGCTTCTACAACGGCGGCGACATCGCGGGCCTGCGTCAGAACCTCGACTACATCGACGGCCTCGGCACCACCGCGATCTGGCTGACGCCGAGCTTCAAGAACAAGCCGGTGCAGGGCACGGGCGCGAACGCCAGCGCCGGCTACCACGGCTACTGGATCACCGACTTCACCCAGATCGACCCGCACCTCGGCACCAATGCCGAGCTGAAGTCGCTCATCGACGAGGCGCACGCCAAGGGCATCAAGGTCTACTTCGACATCATCGCCAACCACACGGCCGACGTCATCGACTACGCCGAGAAGCAGTACGGCTACATCGACCAGAAGACCTCGCCGTACACGGACGCGAACGGCGTCGCGTTCGACCCGCACGCCTATGCGGGCACCGACACGTTCCCGACGCTCGACCCCGCCACGTCGTTCCCGTACACGCCGGTCATCGCCGACGCCGACAAGGACCTCAAGGTCCCGGCGTGGCTGAACGACCCGACGCTGTACCACAACCGCGGCAACTCGACCTGGTCGGGCGAGTCGGTCACTTACGGCGACTTCGACGGTCTCGACGACCTCATGACCGAGAGCCCCACCGTGGTCGACGGCTTCGTCGACGTCTACTCGAGCTGGATCGACCTCGGCATCGACGGCTTCCGCATCGACACCGCCAAGCACGTGAACTTCGAGTTCTGGCAGCAGTGGACCACCCGCGTGCTCGACTACGCGCACGCGAAGGGCAAGCCCGACTTCTTCATGTTCGGCGAGGTGTACGACGCCGACCCGGCGAAGCTGTCGCCGTACGTCCGCGACACCGACATGTCGAGCGTGCTCGACTTCACGTTCCAGTCGTCGGCGGTGAGCTTCGCGAACGGCGGCAACACCAAGACCCTGCAGACCCTCTACGCGGGCGACGACCGCTACACGACGCCGGACTCGTCGGCCACCGCGCTGCCGACGTTCCTCGGCAACCACGACATGGGCCGCGTCGGCTACTTCCTCAAGGGCGCCGACAACGCGCTGCAGCGCGATCTGCTCGCCCATGACCTGATGTTCCTCGGTCGCGGCCAGCCCGTCGTCTACTACGGCGACGAGCAGGGCTTCGTGGGCACCGGAGGCGACAAGGATGCCCGGCAGTCGCTGTTCGCGAGCCAGGTGCCGTCGTACCAGGACCAGAACCTCATCACCGGCGAGCACGCCGGATCGGTCGACCGGTACGACACGTCCGCGCCCGTCTATGAGCGCATCGCCGACCTCGCGGCGCTCCGTGAAGCGAACCCGGCGCTCGTCACCGGCGCGCAGATCGAGCGGTACGCCGACAACGGCGCCGGCGTGTACGCGTTCTCGCGCGTCGACCGCGACGAGAAGGTCGAGTACCTGGTCGCCCTCAACAACACGACCGCCGACAAGGCCGTGAACCTCACGACCCTCACGGCGAACGCGTCGTACACCCCGGTCTACGGCGCGTCGATCGGGATCTCGACGGATGCCGCCTCGGCGACCTCGGTGAACGTCCCGGCGCTGTCGGCCGTGGTCTACCGCGCCGGCACGACAGTCACCGCCCCCGCTGCGGCGACGCCGGTGACCGTCTCGGCACCCGCCGCGGGTGCGGGTCTCAGCGGCACCGCCGCGGTGAGCGCCGACGTGGACGACACGACGTGGCAGGAGACGAGCTTCGCGTGGCGCGTCGTCGGGTCGGACCAGTGGCATGCGCTGGGCACCGCGGAAGACACCGACCCGGGCGTCTTCCACACCGTCGACGGTCTCGCGACCGGCACGCTGGTGGAGTACCGCGCGGTCACGACGGATGCCGCCGGCCACCACGCCGCCGCCTCGACGTACGCGTCGGTGGGCAACAAGGTGAGCACCGGCATCGACGAGACGCCGGAGGAGCCCGTCGAGGAGGAGCCGCAGACGCCGACCGAGTACGGCGCGGTGAGCGTTCCCGGCAGCTTCAACAGCAAGGCCGGCTGCCCGGGCGACTGGCAGCCGGACTGCGCCGCCGTGCAGATGACCAAGGTCGACGGCATCTGGGATCTGAAGCTCGCCGACCTGGCGGCCGGCACGTACGAGTTCAAGATCGCCACCGAGAAGAAGTGGGACGAGAACTACGGCGCCGGGGGCGTGCAGAACGGCGGCAACATCACGCTCGTCCACGCGGGCGGACCCGTCGAGTTCTTCTTCGACCCGCGCACCAAGAACATCCGCACCACGGACGACGGCCCCGTCATCACGCTGCCGGGCAACCTGCAGAACGAGCTCGGCTGCACGGGCGACTGGATGCCGGACTGCCTGGCGACGATGATGTTCGACCGTGACGGCGACGGCGTGTTCCAGTTCACGACCGACGACCTGCCCACCGGCTCATACGAGGTGAAGGTCGCGCACGGCCGCTCGTGGACCGAGAACTACGGCGCGGGCGGCGCCCCCGGCGGCGCGAACATCACGTTCAGCGCCACCGCCGGCAAGGTCGTGACGTTCCGCTACACGCTGGCCACGCACATCCTCACGGTCAAGGCGAGCGACCCGCCGCTGGCAGGCACGGGCGAGCTGCGTGCGCACTGGATCGACGCCGAGACCATCGCCTGGCCGGCCGATCTCGGTGCGCCCGCCTCCGGCGCCGCCTGGCAGCTGTACGGATCGCACGATGCCGCACTCGGCCTCACCCCGGACCGCGAGGTCACGGGCGGCACCGACCCGATCGCGCTGACCCGAATCGACAGCGGTCTGACGGACGCTCAGAAGAAGAGGTTCCCCGCGCTCGCCGGCTTCGTCGCGCTCCACGTCGATGGCGTCGACCGTGCAGCGGCCGCCGACCTGCTGAAGGGCCAGCTCATGGTCGCCCAGCGAAGCACGGCCGGTGCGCTCACGGCGTTCACCGGCGTGCAGATCCCGGGGGTCCTCGACGACCTGTACGCGGATGCCGCCGCCGACGCCGACCTCGGCGTCACCTTCTCGAAGAAGGGCGAGCCGACGTTCCGCCTGTGGGCGCCGACCGCGCAGACGGCGACGCTGCTCACGTGGGATGCCGGCACCGACGGCGACCCGGTGCGCCACGAGGCGCAGTGGGATGAGGCATCCGGAGTCTGGACCGTCAAGGGGGCGAAGGGCCTGAAGGGCGACGAATACCTGTGGGAGGTCGTGGTATACGCCCCGACCACCGGCAAGATCGAGACGAATGACGTCACCGACCCGTACTCGGTCGCACTCACCGTCAACTCGGAGCGGTCGGTCGCGATCGACCTCGACGACAAGACGTGGCGCCCGAAGGCGTGGGAGAAGACGCCGGCCCCGGTCGTCGCCCGTCCGGTGGACCGTGCGATCTACGAACTGCACGTGCGGGACTTCTCGATCGGCGACACCACGGTCCCCGCCGCCGAGCGGGGCACGTACACGGCGTTCACGCGCGACAGCGCCGGCACGAAGCAGCTCCGTCAGCTGTCGGCCGCCGGCATCAACACCGTGCACCTGCTGCCGACGTTCGACATCGCCACGATCGAGGAGGACCGTTCGAAGCAGCAGACACCCGCCTGCGACCTGGCATCGATGCCGGCCGACAGCGATCAGCAGCAGGCCTGCGTCGCGGCGGTCGCCGACACCGACGGCTTCAACTGGGGCTACGACCCGTACCACTACTCGGTGCCCGAGGGCTCGTACGCGGTGGACCCCGAGGGCGGCGCACGCGTCTCGGAGTTCCGCGAGATGGTGGGGGCGCTGCACGGCATGGGCCTGCAGGTCGTGCTCGACCAGGTGTTCAACCACACCTCGGCGTCGGGGCAGAACGCGACCTCGGTGCTCGACCAGGTGGTGCCCGGCTACTACCAGCGCCTCAACGCTGCCGGCAACGTCGAGACCTCGACGTGCTGCCAGAACGTGGCCACCGAGCACGAGGTCGCGCAGAAGCTCATGGTCGACTCGGTCGTGCTGTGGGCACGGGAGTACAAGGTCGACGGCTTCCGCTTCGACCTGATGGGCCACCACTCGAAGCAGAACATGCTCGAGATCCGGGCTGCGCTCGACGAGCTCACGCTGAAGAAGGACGGCGTCGACGGCAAGGCCATCTACCTGTACGGCGAGGGCTGGAACTTCGGCGAGGTCGCGAACAACGCCCTCTTCGAACAGGCGACGCAGGGGCAGCTCGGCGGCACCGGCATCGGCACGTTCAGCGACCGGCTGCGCGACGCCGTGCACGGCGGCAGCCCCGTCGCCGGCGAGACGATCCAGCAGCAGGGCTTCGGCACGGGCCTGGGCACCGACCCCAACGGGGCGCCGATCAACGGCACGACCGAGCAGGCGCTGGCCGACCTCGCCCACCAGACGGATCTGGTCAAGCTGGGACTCG
>PJUC01000231.1_pt1 | contig 31923 bp, 24 predicted proteins | sample 1512161 | NCBI WGS metagenome assembly PJUC01 (sample SAMN08177676, study PRJNA422409) | Soil metagenome, whole genome shotgun sequencing project. | isolation source: Soil enriched on filter paper | place: USA: Madison | collected 2015-01-15
AACCCGAACGCCACGAAGCCCGGGCTGTCGAACCGGCTGTGGGAGGTCGAGGGCCCCGCCGCGGCCGTCGCCAACGGCTACTTCGTGCTGCAGCCCAACCGCGTCGGCCGCGAGGACAACGAGTACGGCGACCTCGCCGTCGACTTCTACGGCACGAGCCAGGTGATCGACCCGCGCGGCAACTTCGTCGGCGAGCGCGGCTCGGGCGAGCACGAGGAGCTGCTGGTCCGCGACCTCGACCTGGACATGGTGCGCGAGATGCGCGACGACTGGCAGTTCTACCGCGACCGCCGGCCCGACTCCTACACCCGGATCGCGCAGCCGTAAGGGGGCGGACATGGCAACGACACTCATCACCGGCGGAACCGTCGTCTCGGCCACCGGCCGCGGCGAGGCCGACGTCCTCATCGACGGCGAGACCATCGCTGCAGTCCTGGCGCCCGGCTCGCAGCTGCTCGGCACCGACCTCGCGGCATCCGTCGACACCGTCGTCGACGCGACCGGCAAGTACGTGATCCCGGGCGGCATCGACGCGCACACCCACATGCAGCTGCCGTTCGGCGGCACCGAGGCCTCCGACACGTTCGAGACCGGCACGAGGGCAGCCGCCTGGGGCGGCACGACGTCGATCATCGACTTCGCCGTGCAGCGCTACGGCGAGCGCGTGCAGGACGGCCTGGCCGCCTGGCACGAGAAGGCCGCCGGCAACTGCGCGATCGACTACGGGTTCCACCAGATCATCGGCGGCGTCGACGAGGACTCGCTGGCCGCGATGCGCGGACTCGTCGACGAGGGCATCACGAGCTTCAAGCTCTTCATGGCCTACCCCGGTGTCTTCTACTCCGACGACGCGCAGGTGCTCAAGGCCATGCAGGTCTCGAACGAGACCGGCCTGCTCACGATGATGCACGCCGAGAACGGCCCGGCCATCGACGTGCTCGCCCAGCAGCTGGCGGATGCCGGCAAGAAGGCGCCGTACTACCACGGCATCGCCCGCGCGTGGCAGATGGAGGAAGAGGCGACGCACCGCGCCATCATGCTGGCGAACCTCACCGGCGCCCCGCTGTACGTGGTGCACGTGTCGGCGAAGCAGGCGGTGGATCAGCTGGCGTGGGCGCGCGACCAGGGCTGGAACGTGTTCGGCGAGACGTGCCCGCAGTATCTGTACCTGTCGCTGGAGGAGCAGCTGGGCGCCTTCAGCGAGGAGTGGGGCCAGTTCGAGGGCGCAAAGTGGGTGTGCTCGACGCCGCTGCGCAGCCGCGGCGAGGGGCACCAGCACCACATGTGGCAGGCGCTGCGCACGAACGACATCCAGATGGTGTCGACCGACCACTGCCCGTTCTGCATGAAGGGCCAGAAGGATCTCGGCCTCGACGACTTCCGGGCGATCCCCAACGGCATCGGCTCGGTCGAGCACCGCATGGACCTGATGTACCAGGGCGTCGTGACGGGGAAGATCACGCTCGAGCGGTGGGTGGAGCTCACCAGCACGACGCCTGCCCGCATGTTCGGCCTGTACGGGCGCAAGGGCGTGATCCAGCCCGGCGCGGACGGCGATGTCGTCGTGTACGACCCGAACGGTCACACCTCGATCGGGATCGGCGAGGGCCGCACGCACCACATGAACATGGACCACTCCGCGTGGGAGGGCTACGAGATCGACGGTCACGTCGACACCGTGATCTCGCGCGGCAAGATCGTCGTCGACGGCGGCCAGTACCTCGGCGCGAAGGGCGACGGCCGCTTCCTCAAGCGCGGCCTGTCGCAGTACCTGGTGTGAGCATGGACTTCGGCGTCGTCCTGCAGACCAACCCGCCCGCCGCGCGTACGGTGCAGCTGGCCGCACTGGCCGAGGCCCACGGCTTCAGCCATGTGTGGACCTTCGACTCCCATCTGCTGTGGGAGGAGCCGTACGTCATCCACTCGGCGATCCTCGGCGCGACGAACCGGGTCGTCGTCGGCCCCTTCGTGACCAACCCGGCGACGCGCGACTGGACGGTCACGGCATCGGTGTTCGCCACGCTCAACGAGATGTACGGCAACCGCACGATCTGCGGCATCGGGCGCGGCGACTCGGCGGTGCGTGTCACGAACGGCAGGCCCACCACGATGGCCGAGCTGCGCGAGTCGATCCACGTGATCCGCGAGCTCGCCAACTCGCGGTCCGTCGACTACCACGGCGCGACACTGCAGTTCCCGTGGAGCCGCGGGTCGGAGCTCGACGTGTGGGTCGCCGCATACGGTCCGATGGCGCTGAAGCTCACCGGCGAGGTCGCCGACGGCTACATCCTCCAGCTCGCGGACCTAGATATCGCCGCGTGGATGATCAAGACGGTGAAGGATGCCGCGGCCGCCGCCGGCCGCGACCCCGAGTCGCTCGCGATCTGCGTCGCCGCCCCGATGTACATCGGCGACGACTGGGAGCACATGCGCGACCAGTGCCGCTGGTTCGGCGGCATGGTCGGCAACCACGTCGCCGACATCGTCGCCAAGTACGGGCATCACGGCGAGGGCGTGCCCGAGTCGCTGACCGACTACATCGAGCGCCGCAGCGGCTACGACTACAACACCCACGGCAAGGCCGAGAACGACCACGTCGACTTCGTGCCCGACGACATCGTGGACCGGTTCTGCGTCCTGGGGACGGCATCCGATCACATCGCCAAGCTCGAGGCGCTGCGGGAGCTGGGCGTGACCCAGTTCGCCGGCTACCTGCAGCACGACAACAAGGAAGAGACCCTGCGCGTCTACGGCGAGACCGTCATCCCCGCCCTGCAGACCCACCTGACGGCGAAGGCCTGACCCGGTGACGGCGGCGCGCGCATGAGGGCGGTCGGCTGGTCGGCGAAGCGGCAGAGCGAGCTGCGCGGGTGGGTCGCCGTCGCCTGGGGCGCGCTCGGCGTGCTGACCGTGCTCGCACTGTGGGAGCTGTACAAGTTCCTCGGCCCCGCCGAGGGCGTCGTGGTCGGCGCGGTGCCCGGTCAGGCCGGGTCAGGCGTCATGCTGCTGCCGCGCACCCATGACCGCGCCATGCCGCACGTGTGGGACATGGTGGCGCGGCTGTTCGCCCCGACGAGCGGCGGCGACACGCCTCCGCTGTGGGTGTCGGTGGCCGGCGCCGCGCTGGTGACCCTCGGGATCGCCGCCATCGGGTGGCTGATCGGCGTCATCGTGGGCGCCGCGCTCGGCCTCGTCATGCAGCGGTGGCAGCTGCTGGAATGGGGGCTGCTCCCCTGGATCGTCGTCAGCCAGATCGTGCCGCTCATCGCCTTCGCGCCGGTCGTCAACGCGATCGGCAACCAGATCGACCGCGGCGGCGGCACCTGGCCGCAGTGGCTGTCCGTGGCGGTGATCGCGTCGTACCTCGCCTTCTTCCCCGTGGCGATCGGCATGCTGCGCGGACTCGCCTCGCCCGACCGCATCCATCTCGACCTCATGCGCAGCTATGCCGCGGGGTACTGGCCGACCCTCGTGCGGCTGCGCCTGCCGGCCGCCGTGCCGCACCTGCTGCCCGCGCTGCGGCTCGCGGCCGCGAACGCCGTGCTCGGCGCGGTCGTCGCCGAGGTGTCGATCGGGATGCGGGGCGGCATCGGCCGCATGCTCATCCAGCTCGCAGGTCAGGCCTCCAGCGACCCCGCCGCACCCTGGGGCCCGACGTTCGGCTCGATCGCGCTCGGACTCATCGCCGCCGGCTCCGTCGCCCTCATCGGGCTCGGACTGGCCAACTACCGCAGAGGAGAGGCGGCATGACGCCTGAGGTCCCCGATCAGAGCCAGCGGGTGGATGCCGTCGCGCCGGCGGCATCCGCGACCCCGGCGGTGCGCGCCGCAGGCGTGAGCAAGGTGTTCGCCACGAAGACGGGCGACGTCGTCGCCCTCTCGGACGTCGACCTCGAAGTGGCGGCGGGCGAGTTCGTCGCCCTGATCGGGCCGTCGGGCTGCGGCAAGTCGACGCTGCTGCGGCTCATCGCCGACCTCGACCAGGCGACGACGGGCGCGCTGGAGATCTTCGGCAAGCCCGCCAAGCGCGCTCGCGCCGACCAGGACTACGGCATCGCGTTCCAGCAGGCGGGGCTCCTTCCCTGGCGGACGGTAGGGGCCAACATGGCCCTGCCGCTGGAGCTGCACGGCACCGGCAAGACCGAGCGCGCGGCGCGCGTGGCCGAGCTCGCCGAGCTCGTCGGGCTCACCGACTTCGTCGACCGCTACCCCGACCAGCTGTCGGGCGGCATGCAGCAGCGCGTCGCGATCGCCCGCGCCCTCGCCGCGCGGCCGAAGCTGCTGCTCATGGACGAGCCGTTCGGCGCGCTCGACGAGATGACCCGGGAGCGGCTGCAGACCGAGCTGACCCGCATCGCCGCCGAGACGGCGGCGGCCGTCGTGTTCGTCACCCACTCGATCCCCGAGGCGGTGTTCCTGTCGGACCGCGTCGTGGTCATGAGTCCACGTCCTGGCCGCATCACCGACGTCATCGACGTCGGTCTGGGTGACGACCGCTCCGAGGCGCTGCGCGAGTCCCCCGAGTTCTTCGACCGCGTCACCGCCGTGCGCGAGGCGCTGCACGGCGCTCCGGTCACGAGGGCGAGCGAGTCATGACCGACAGCGCGACCGCAACGCTCCCGGGCCCACGGCGGACCGCTGACCGCGGTGCGGCCGCTCCCGGCGAGCGCCGGCTGCCCGGATGGCTGCGGTGGGTCGCTCCGGTCGTGGTCGGCGCGATCATCGTCGTTCTCTGGTGGTTCTGGGTGGACGTGCTGGGCACGGCGCCGCGCATGCTGCCGAGCCCGTTCGCGATCCTCGCAGAGTTCGTCAAGCGCTGGCCGATCATCGCGCAGGACATGGCGATCACCGCCACCAACGCGCTCATCGGCCTCGTGGTCGGGTCCCTCCTGGCCATGCTGTTCGCCGGGCTCGCCGCGGCCGTACGGCCGATCGACGGCATGCTCGCGCCGCTGGTCGCCGCCCTCGCCGTCATCCCGATCGTCGCGATCACGCCCATCCTCAACACGATGTTCGGCGCGTCGAGCCAGTTCGGCCGGCAGGCGGTCGCGACCATCGCGGCGTTCATCCCGGTGTTCGTCAACGTGCTGCGCGGCCTGCGGCAGACCCGGCCGGTCCACCGCGACCTGCTGCGCGCGTCGGCGGCGTCGGGGTGGCAGACCTTCCGCTTCCTGACGCTCCCGACGGCCCTCCCGTACCTGCTGACGGGCCTGCGCATCGCGAGCTCGCTCGCCGTCATCGCGGCACTCGTCGCGGAGTACTTCGGCGGCCCGGCCGACGGCATCGGCACGGCGATCGCCACCTACGCCAAGTCCGGCCGGGCGGCGCTCGCGTGGGCGTACGTCCTCGGCGGCATCCTCATCGGCCTCGTGTTCTACCTCGTGACCTCGCTGCTGGAGCGCCTGGCCACCCGACGATCCCAGGGCTGACCACGCTCTCATCAGGCTCGCACCCGAGAAGCAGCACCAACGAAAGGAACGCAATGACACAGCAGCATCCGCTCCGCCCGGGCCTTCGTCGAGGTCTGGCCGCGGCATCCGTCTTCACCGTCGCGGCCCTCGCACTCGCCGCTTGTGCCGGGTCGCCCGACACCTCCGGCACCGGGGGCGGCGACGACTTCGAGCCGCTCACCTCGATCAAGCTGCAGCTGCAGTGGCTGCCGCAGGCCCAGTTCGCCGGCTACTACGTCGCACAGGAGAAGGGCTTCTTCAAAGAGGAGGGCTTCGACGACGTCGAGATCATCCCCTCGGGCGGCGACATCGTCCCGCAGGACGCCCTCGTCGACGGCGACGTCGACTTCGCCATCGCGTGGGTCCCGAAGGTCCTGGGCACCCTGGAGGCCACCGGTGTCGAGCTCACCGACATCGCGCAGGTGTTCCAGAAGTCGGGCACGCTGCAGGTGTCGTGGAAGGGCGATGGCATCACGTCGGTCGCCGACTTCGAGGGCAAGCGCATCGGCTCGTGGGGCTTCGGCAACGAGTGGGAGATCTTCGCCGCGATGGCGGCCGAGAAGCTGGACTCCACGACCGTCTCGATCACGACGCAGGACTTCTCGATGAACGCGCTGCTCGACCACGACGTCGACGCCGCCCAGGCGATGACCTACAACGAGTGGGCGCAGATCCTCGAGGTGAAGAACCCCGACACCGGGCAGCTCTACCAGCCGGAGGACTTCGACGTCGTCTCGTACGAAGACACCGAGGGCGCCATGCTGCAGGACGCGGTGTGGGCTGACACGCAGCGCCTCAAGGACGACCCGGCGTACGCCGACGCGGCAGTCCGGTTCCTCAAGGCGATCACGAAGGGCTGGGTCTACGCACGCGACAACGCTGAGGAGTCGGCGTCGATCGTCTATGACATCGCGTCGACCGCCGAGGCCGCCTTCCCGGTCGGCCCGGTGCACCAGCAGTGGATGATGAACGAGGTCAACAAGCTCATCTGGACCGGCGCCGACTTCGGCCTCGTCGACAAGGCCGCGTGGGACAAGACCGTCAAGGGCGCCCTGTCGGCCAAGAACCAGGACGACCTCGAGCTCATCACCACCGAGCCCGCCGACAGTGCGTACTCGAACGAGTACATCCAGAAGGCGCTGGACGAGCTCAAGGACGAAGGGGTCGAGGTCAGCGGCGAGTACACGCCGATCGACGTCGTCCTGACAGAGGGCGGCCAGTAGGAGTCGCGGGTGCTCCGTCCCTTCCCGGGGCGGAGCACCCTTGACCCGACGGCGCAGAACAGGGAACGTTGCGACATGACAGAAGACCTCGACGCCCTCGCGAAGCAGCTCGATCGCGAGCACGTGTTCCACTCCTGGTCGGCACAGGCAGGACTCGACCTGCCTGTCATCGCCGGCGGAGCGGGCACCGTGGTGTGGGACCACGCCGGCCGGCGCATGCTCGACTTCTCCAGCCAGCTGGTGAACGTCAACATCGGGCACCAGCATCCTGCCGTCGTCGAGGCGATCCGCGCGCAGGCGGCCGAGCTCGCGACCATCGGACCCGCGACCGCGAACCTCACGCGCGGCCAGGCCGCCGAGCGCATCCTGTCGCATGCGCCGGACGGCTTCACGAAGGTCTTCTTCACCAACGGCGGCGCCGACGCGATCGAGAACGCCATCCGCATGGCGCGGCTCCACACCGGCCGCGACACGATCCTGTCGACGTATCGCTCCTACCACGGCAACACCGGTGCGGCCATCGTCGCCACCGGCGACTGGCGGCGGATGCCGAACCAGTACGCGCGCGGACACGTCCACTTCTTCGGCCCCTACCTGTACCGGACCGAGTTCTGGGCGACGACTCCCGAAGAGGAGTGCGCCCGCGCGCTGCACCATCTCGAACGCGTCATCCAGTCCGAAGGGCCGTCGACGATCGCGGCACTGCTGCTGGAATCGATCCCGGGCACCGCCGGCATCCTGATCCCGCCGCCCGGGTACCTCGCCGGCGTGCGAGCCCTCGCCGACAAGTACGGCCTCCTGCTGATCCTCGACGAGGTGATGGCGGGCTTCGGGCGTACCGGGCGCTGGTTCGCGTTCGACGGCCACGACGTGGTGCCCGACCTCATCACGTTCGCGAAGGGCGTGAACTCCGGGTACGTGCCCGTCGGGGGCGTGATCATCTCGGCGCCGATCGCGGCCGGCTTCGACGATCGGGTCTTCCCCGGCGGGCTCACGTACTCCGGTCATCCGCTGGCTGCGGCATCCATCGTCGCCGCTCTCGACGCGATGCAGAACGAGGGCATCGTCGAGAACGCACGCCGCGTCGGAGCGGATGCCATCGGCCCCGGTCTGCGGGCGCTCGCAGAGAACCACCCGCTCATCGGCGAGGTGCGCGGCGAGGGCGTCTTCTGGGCGCTCGAGCTCGTGGCCGACCGCGAGACGCGCGAGCCGGTGGGCGCCGACGTGATCGGCCGGCTCAAGAAAGAGCTCGTCACGCGCGGCCTGCTGCCGTTCACGGCCGACAACCGCATCCACGTCGTCCCGCCCTGCGTCGTCACCGACGCGGAGGTGGAGCAGGCGATGGCGATCTACGATGAAGCCTTGACGAGCGTCGAAGGCGACCTCTTCTGACGCGTGCATCCCGCCTCACGAGGGCGGTTCCAAAGGAGGAACACGATGACTGACACGATTTCGCGCACTGACACCGCGGTGCTGGACCACTGGGTGAACGGTGTGCCGTGGGCAGGGGCATCCGATCGCTCCGGCGACGTGTACGACCCCGCGCGGGGCACGGTGCAGAAGCACGTGCGCTTCGCGTCCCGCGACGACGTCGACGCGGTCGTCGGGGCGGCCTCGGCCGCGTGGGAGCAGTGGCGCGACGCCTCGATCGCCAAGCGCCAGGCGGTGCTGTTCGCGTTCCGCGAGCTGCTCAACGAGCGCAAGGAGGAGCTGGCCGAGATCCTCACCTCCGAGCACGGCAAGGTGCTCTCGGACGCCCGCGGCGAGATCGCCCGCGGGATGGAGGTCGTCGAGTTCGCGTGCGGGGTCGGGCACCTCACCAAGGGCGCGTACTCCGAGAACGTCTCGACCGGCATCGACGTCTACACGCTGCGCCAGCCGCTCGGCGTCGTCGGCATCATCAGCCCGTTCAACTTCCCGGCGATGGTTCCGCTGTGGTTCTTCTCCATCGCGCTCGCCGCCGGCAACGCGGTCGTCCTGAAGCCGTCCGAGAAGGACCCCACCGCGGCCAACTGGCTCGCGGGGCTCCTCACAGAGGCGGGACTGCCCGACGGCGTCTTCAACGTCGTGCACGGCGACAAAGAGGCCGTCGACGCGCTCCTGGACCACCCCGACGTGCGGGCCATCTCGTTCGTCGGATCGACCCCCATCGCGAAGTACGTGTACGAGAAGGCGACGAGCGCGGGCAAGCGGGTTCAGGCCCTCGGCGGTGCGAAGAACCACATGCTCGTGCTGCCGGACGCCGACCTCGACCTCGCCGCGGACGCCGCCGTCAACGCCGGATTCGGATCGGCCGGCGAGCGCTGCATGGCGATCTCGGTCGTGCTCGCGGTGGACTCGGTCGCCGACGCGTTCGTCGCCAAGGTCGCCGAGCGCATGGGCGGGCTGAAGGTCGGCGACGGCCGGCGCGGCACCGACATGGGCCCGCTCATCACCGGCCAGCACCGCGACAAGGTGGCCTCGTACATCGACGTCGCGTCGGCCGACGGCGCGGCGGTGGTGGTCGACGGCCGGGGCATCGAGGTCGACGGCGACGCCAACGGCTTCTGGCTCGGACCCACCCTCATCGACAACGTGCCGACGTCGTCCTCGGTGTACGGCGACGAGATCTTCGGCCCGGTGCTGTCGGTCGTGCGCGTGTCAGGGTACGAAGAGGGCCTCGGCATCATCAACGCCAGCCGCTACGGCAACGGCACCGCGATCTTCACCAACGACGGCGGCGCCGCACGGCGCTTCCAGCGCGAGGCGACGGTCGGCATGATCGGCATCAACGTGCCGATCCCGGTGCCGGTGGCGTATCACTCGTTCGGCGGCTGGAAGGCATCCCTCTTCGGCGACGCCAAGGCGTACGGCCCGCACGGGTTCGACTTCTTCACCGCAGAGAAGGCCGTGACGTCGCGCTGGCTCGACCCGTCGCACGGCGGCATCAACCTGGGCTTCCCCCAGCACGACTGAGCCCTCAGGAATCGCGAAAGGGTATGTTTCCGCCGCTCCAGCGGCGGAAACATACCCTTTCGCGGTTCAGGGAGCCGGGGGCGGGGCGAAGACGGTGAGGGCGTGGGGCCGGGCGACGCAGCGCAGCCGGAACCCGCCCGGATCGCGCTCCTCGAGCTCGCCGTCGTGGACGAAGACGGACGGATGCCCCGGCTCGGGTCTCACCGTGATCTCGAACTCGCTCAGCACGAGGCGTTCGACGTCCTCGTCGCGCGGGTAAAGCCGCAGCGCGCGCAGGACGGCGGCGCTCCGCTCGCCGAACGCCAACGAGGCGAGCGCGCGCACCTTGGAACCGCGGGCGTGGTGGATGCGGATGTCGAGCACGCCGGCCTCGGCCTCCTGACGCTGCATCGTGGCGACGCGTTCGGGGTCGTTGCGGCCGACGCTCACGAACACGGACCACACGCGCGCCCGACGCCCCTCGCGGACGATCGTCAGCGGTTCGGCGCGACGCAGCGCACCCGCGGTGGCCACGACGCCGCCGATCCACTTGCCGAGGCTCGTGCGTCGCTCGCGCTCCTCGATGAGCTCCGGGTAGGCGCCCACCGACACGACGTTGAGGACGGTGATCGGCTCGTCGTCGTCCGAGGCCGCCTCGGCGACCCCGACCTCGACGGTCGATCCCGCGTCGTACGCGTCGATCGCCGCCTCGACGCTGTCGAGGCCCAGGGCGCGTACGAAGTGGTTGAACGTGCCGCCAGGCAACGCCAGCATCGGGCGCTCGTTGCGGCGGGCGAGGTCAGCCATGCGCGACACCGAGCCGTCGCCGCCGTAGATCCCGAGCACCTCGGGTGCGGGATCCCCCTGCATGGCGGCGGCGACCGCCTCGTCGAGGTCCTCGTCATCCGCGAGTTCGTGCACGACGGCCTCGGGCAGGCGCTCGGCGAAGGTCGACGCGGGGTCGGAGCGGATCACCGCGGTGCCCGACCGGCCGTTGCGCACCAGGAACACTCCTCTGCCGGACGCGTGGGTGGTTTCGGGTTCCATGGGCCCGACGCTAGCGACCTCGAGCGCGCGGGACGGGGTCTTGCGTCGCGCCCCGGCTCCTGCAAGCGGCACGAGCGATCAGCGACGAGACACGGGTCACGCCGGCAGCAGCGGCCGGTTCTCGTAGAAGGTCTGCAGCACCACGGTGGTCCGCGTGTTGACCGATGCGGCCGCCCGGATGTCGCGGATCAAGCTCTCCAGGTGCCGAGGCGTGGCGACGCGGACGAACAGCATGTAGCTCGCGTCGCCGGCGATGGAGTGGCACGCCTCGATCTCGGTCAGGTGCTCCAGCAGCTCGGGCGCGTTGTCGGGCTGGGCGGGGTCGAGCGGCGTGATCTCGACGAACGCGGCCAGCGGCTTGCCGACGGCCTCCGCGTCGACGACGGCGCGGTATCCGGCGATGACGCCGCTGCTCTCCAGGCGCTTCAGGCGCGCCTGCACGGCGGACACCGAGAGTCCCGCCTTCTCGGACAGCTGCGCGAGCGTCGCGCGGCCGTCGCGCGAGACCTCTTCGATGATCCTCAAGTCGACAGCGTCTTCCACACGTGGAAGAATATCAATCACAGCCGGTTCTCACCGGAATATTTCCTGTCATCGACGGATCGGAGGTTCACATGTCCAGCACCGCCCTTCACACCGCGAAGGCGATCGTCGGCGAACCCGAGGTCGTCGAGGATGCCGCGCACGCCGAGACCAGTGATGCCTGGCTGCGCCTCAAGGCCGCCGCCAGCGCGATCCAGGGCCTCCAGATCAAGGACGGCTCGATCCCGGATGCCGCCGCCCACGCCGACGCGCAGGCTCACGTCGCCGAGATCGTGGCCGGTATCCGCGCCCTGGCTCCCGCGTTCCCGCACGACGCCGAGTACCTCGCCGCCTCGGCGCGCGACTTCGAGCGCTGGGCGGCCGAAGGCTTCGGCATCCCGGACTTCCTGGACTCGCTCAACGCCTTCCAGCCGCAGCAGCACCGGGTCGACGGCATCCGTCACCTCGTCGTGTTCCCGATGTACACGCAGAACGGGTCGAGCGATCGTCACGTCGAGGCCGTGCTCGTCGAGGTCATCTGGCCGGAGTTCATCGCCCAGCTCGAGGCCGGCGACTACGGCAACAAGCTGTTCGTGTCGCTGCGCTTCGTGGACTTCACGCCGGGCTACGACACCAACTCGGCCGTGCTGTTCCCCGAGACCGTCGCGATGCGCGAGATCCCGACGTTCACGTGGGGCGCGATCTTCCAGGACCGGGAGGCAGCCCGCTACCGCCGCGTGGTGCGCGCCGCCGCCGAGATCACCAAGCTCGAGCTGCCCGAGGACGCCGCGCGCATGCTCGACGACCAGCAGCTCACCGAGAAGACGTTCGTGATGTGGGACATCATCCACGACCGCACCCACATGCGCGGCGACCTGCCGTTCGACCCGTTCATGATCAAGCAGCGGATGCCGTACTTCCTGTACTCGCTCGAAGAGCTGCGCTGCGACCTCACCGCGTTCCGCGAGTGCGTGGCGATCGAGAAGCGCCTCACGGCGCGCGTCGAGGCGGGAGAGCAGCTGGATGCCGCCGAGGCCGAGATGCTCGAGCACGCCAAGCTCGTGCAGTACGCCGTCATCTTCGACCGCATCTTCCGGTTCTCGATCACGGGAACGCGCGTGCGCAACTACGACGGGCTCGGCGGGCAGCTGCTGTTCGCGTGGCTGCACCAGCGCGACGTGCTGCACTGGACCGACACCGCCCTCGCCTTCGACTGGGACGACGTTCCCGCGGCGGTCGTCGCCCTGGGTGACGCGATCGACGAGCTCTACTGGCGCTCGATCGACCGTCCCAAGACGGCGCACTGGCTCGCGGCGTACGACCTGGTGCGCGGCACGCTGACGCCGCACCCGGCGTCGGCGTGGGCGCGGGGCCTGCCCGACGAGACGCTCGCGGGCGCTCCGAAGGGCTACACGGATGCTGTCATGGACGACGAGTTCCCGCTGTCGATGTTCTTCGAGGCCCTCGACAAGAAGATGAAGCCCGTCATCGAGTCCACCGCCGGGATCACGGGTGCCGACTCCTGATCACGCGGTAGCCGGTCGGCTCGTGCTCGTCGCGGGGGCGACGAGTGCGAGCGGCCTGGCGGCGGCGCGCAGCCTGCGTGGGGCGGGCGCGCGCGTCGTCGCGGTCGGCCGCGACGCCGAGCGTCTCACGGCGCTCGGCGTCGCGGTGCCCGATCTGCACACCGAGGTGTGCGACCTGACCGACGAGGGCGCAGTCACCGCGCTCGCGGAGCGTGTGCACGCCTCCGAGGGTCCCGTCGACGGCGTGCTGCACCTCGTCGGCGGCTGGCGCGGCGGAGGAGGCCTCGCCGGACAGACCGACGCCGACTACCGCTTTCTGGAGTCGTCGTTCACCGCGCTGCGCCACGTGAGCCGCGCCTTCGACGCCGACCTGCGGGCGGCCGAAGCTGCCCGCCTGGCCGTCGTCTCGTCGACCGCCGTCGCCCGCCCGCTCGCCGGCGGCGCCAACTACGCCGCCGTCAAGGCCGCCACCGAGGCCTGGACGCGCGCGGTCGCGCAGGGCTTCGCCAAGGACGCCCGGGATGCCGGACGGCCGCTGGCGGCGGCATCCACGATCTTCCGCGTGAAGGCTCTCGCCGGCCTCGAGGACACGCTCGCCCGTGCCTACGTCGACCTGTGGGATCTGCCCGCCACCGATGTCAACGACCAGATCATCGATCTGACGGCGCCGTAACCCCTTCCACCCTTCAGGCGCCCGCCGAGGATCTCGGGTCCCCGACCGGGGACCGTTCCTGAAGAGTGCGCGTCGCGCCGACCGAACTAGATTGGACCCTCGTGACCACCATCCACGACCCGAACCTGCGCGGCTTCGCCAGCGACAACTACTCCGGCATCCACCCCGAGGTGCTCGCGGCCATCGCCGCCGCCAACGACGGCCACCAGGTCGCCTACGGCGACGACGTGTACACCGAGCGTCTGCAGGACGTCATGGCCCGGCACTTCGGCGAAGGCGTCGAGGCGTATCCCGTGTTCAACGGCACCGGAGCGAACGTCGTCGGACTGCAGTCGATGCTCCCCCGCTGGGGCGCCGTGGTCTCGGCCGGCACCGCCCACATCAATGTCGACGAGGGCGGAGCACCCGAACGCGTCGCGGGCATCAAGCTGCTCACCGTCCCCACCGACGACGGCAAGCTGACCCCCGAGCTCATCGACCGCGAGGCCTGGGGCTGGGGCGACGAGCACCGCGCGCAGCCGCTGGTCGTCTCGATCACGCAGTCGACCGAGCTGGGCACCCTCTACACGCCCGGCGAGATCACGACGATCGCCGACCACGCGCACAGCCTGGGCATGCATGTCCACATGGACGGCTCGCGGATCTCGAACGCGGCGGCATCCCTCGGCGTGCCGTTCCGCGAGTTCACCCGCGACGCCGGCGTCGACGTGCTGAGCTTCGGCGGCACCAAGAACGGCGCGATGCTCGGAGAGGCCGTCGTCGTGCTGAACCCCGAGGCGTCGACCGGCCTGAAGTTCCTGCGCAAGCTCGACATGCAGCTCGCCTCGAAGATGCGCTTCGTGTCCGCACAGCTCCTCGCCCTGCTGGAGGGCGACCTGTGGCTGCGCAACGCCTCGCACTCCAACGCCATGGCGCAGCGCCTGCGGTCGGGGATCGAGGCGGGCCTGGCCGACGGATCCATCCGCGGCGTCGCGTTCACGCAGCCGACCCAGGCGAACGGCGTGTTCGCCACCCTCCCCGACGGCGTCGCCGACCGCCTGCGCTCGTCGTTCCGCTTCTACGACTGGGATGCCGCGAAGAACGAGGTCCGCTGGATGTGCTCGTTCGACACGTCCGAGAACGACATCGACGCCTTCCTCGCCGCGATCGCCCGCGAGACCACCGCGGACTGAGCTCGCCGGAGCGGGGTCGGTCCGCGCGACCGGCGACACGAAACGCCTAGACCTTGTGCAAGGTCTAGGCGTTTCGTGTCAGGCGCGGCGGCGCCCTTCATTCAATGTCCGGTCAGCGTGCCTCGGAGTCGGCCGCCTCGGACTGACCGCCGGCCTCGGTGTGCTCCGCCTCGGGCCGGGCCTCGTCGGCCTCGTCCTCGGCCGCTGCCGCGGCGCCGTCCGCCACCTCGGCCTCGTCGTCGCCCTGGTCCTCGTCTGCAGCCTCGTCGTGAGGCGCAGCCTCGTCGTCAGGCGCGGCCTCGTCCTCGGTCCGGACGTCAGCGGTCTCGTCCTCGCGCGCGGTCTCGACGGCCTCAGGCTCCGCGGTCTCGGGCTCCGCGGCCTCGACGTCCTCGTCCGGCTGGGCTGCGGCATCCGCGTCGGTGCTGCTCTCGCTCGCTGCCGCGGCCGGGCGCACGCCCTCGGGGCGGATGAGCTCCTTGACCTCGGCCATGAAGCTCATGAGCTGGTGCTGCTGCCAGCGCAGCTGGCGCGTGCGGTCCTCGGCGTCGCGCAGGACGGAGTCGGAGTGGGTGGTCACGAGCGACATGATGCGCTCGGCCTTGAGGTGCGCCTGCTCGAGGTGCTCGCGAGCGCGCAGCTGCGCGTCGGCCTCGATCTGCTGCGACTGGGCGCGCATGAGGCGTTCGAAGTCCTCCGCCTTGGCCGACACGCGCTGGGCGTGGTCGAGCGACGCCGCGACCTGCTCGTTGGCGTCCTGCGTGATGCGCTCGGCGTGGGCGACGGCCTGGTTGTGCAGCACCAGGAACTCCTGGTGCGCGTCGTCCTGACGACGGGTGAGGGATGCCTCGAACTCGAGCGCGCGCAGGCGCAGCTCGCGCACCGCCTCCTCTGCCTCGGCACGGTCGCGGGCCGTCTCGCGGGCGACGGTCGAGCGCAGCATCGCCGCACCCTTCTCTGCCTCGGAGCGGATGGCGGCCGCCTCGCGCTCTGCCTGCGACACCTTCTCGGCGGCGTGGGCGGTCTCGCGCTCGATGCGCGCCTCGTGGGCGGTCAGCTCGGTGTCGATCTTCAATCGCACCTGCTGCGCCTCGTGCTGCGCCTGCGAGACGATGGCCTCGGCCTCGGCGACCGCCGTCGTGCGCCGGTTGGCGATCTCTTCACGCGCGGCCTCGAGCAGGCGGTCGCCCTGCACGCTGGCGTTGCGGATGAGCAGGCTCGCCTGGTCCTCGGCGACGCGCAGCACCTCTTCGAACTTCTGACGGTTCGGGGACTCCGTCGTGGCGCCGACGAGCTCGTCGGTGAGGGCCTGCACGCGCTGCTCGGCGTCGCTCAGCCGGGTGTTCGCGACCTCGAGCTCGGCCTTCAGACGCTCGGTCTCGTCGCCCTCTTCGGCGCGTGCCGCCGCGGCCCGGTCGGCCGCCTGCTTCAGCGCATCCTGGTGGCGGGCGTCGACCTCGTCGAGCTCCGCCTTGAGCCGCTCGATCTCGGCTTCGCGAGCGGCGATGCTCGCGTCGATCTCGGCCTGACGCTCGGCGATCGCCGCGTCGACCTCGGCCTGGCGACGCTCGGCAGCCGCCTGCAGCTCGGCCTCCAGGCGCTCGGCCTTCGCGCGGCTCTGGGCGACGGCCGCACCGGCACGACGCTGGTGCTGCTTCAGCTGTGCGACCTCGTCGGATGCGGCGCGCACGCGCGCGTCGAGCCCTGCGATCGCGGCATCCACCTCGTCTTTGTCGTAGCCGCGGAACGTGGTGGTGAAGCCGGAGCCGAAGGCCGTCGTCGCAGGTTCGCTGATGAGGTTGTCGAACGGGGACGGGTCTTCGGAGCCGGGGCTCTGGAGGCCTGCTGCGTTGTCGGACATCTGGTGCCTTCCGCTTCTTTGCTGATCGCTGTGAGAGGGGTTTCGCGGCGTCGGCGAGCGTTCGGCGGAAGGGATGCGGCCACCGCCCACTCGACGCGCCGGCGACCTGGTCGCCGGCGCGCGAGCAGCGAAGACCGCCTCGCCCTCGACGACACCGGGGGGTTGTGTCGGCAGGGGTGACTGCGCATCGGGTAGCTGAACCTTACCCCGCCGGGCTGTGTCTGCGAAACGGGCGTTCGGGTCAGTCTCCGGCGAGCCAATCCCGGTACGCGTCGAACGTCGTCGGACGCCCGAGGAACGCCTCGACGAGGTCGTTCGCGTCGCGGGACCCGCCGCGCTCGAGCACCTCCGTGCGGTAGCGCAGCGCGGCGTCGGGATCCATGAGTCCGGCGCTGAATCCGCTCAGCAGATCCCGCGCGATCACGAGGCTCCACTGGTACGTGTAGTAGCACCCGCCATAGCCGGTGAGGTGTCCGAACCCCGCGTAGGGGTGGACGCCGCGCAGCGGCTGGACGGGGCTCGTCGACGCGTACAGACGCTCGGTCTCGGCCTGCAGATCCGCCGGCCGGTCGACGTGCAGGCGGTACGACACGTTCGCGTGCCCGAGCTGTCGACGCACCTCCAGCCCGCGGCCGAACCCGTCCGCGGTGCGCATGCGCGCCACGAGCGCGGCCGGGATCGGCTCGCCGTCGGCATCCACCGCGAACGAGGCGAGGACGCCGGCATCCCATGCCCACTCCTCGAGCAGCTGACTGGGCGCCTCGACGAAGTCCCACTCGGTCGCGACGCCGCTGAACCGGGCGAAGCGCTGACGGCCGCCCAGGATGTCGTGCACCAGATGCCCGAACTCGTGGAAGAACGTCACGACCTCGTCGTGCTCCAGCAGGCCGCGCGAGAAGTTGCACAGCAGGGCGGCCTCGGGGAGCACGCGGCCGGCGACCCCGGGAGCGATCGGGAAGCACGCCGCGTGGCTGAACTTGCCTTCGCGCGGGTGCAGGTCGAGGTGGATGCGTCCGAGGCGGTCTCCGCCGCGCACGACGTCGTAGCTGCGCACGTCCTCGTGCCACGCAGGAACGTCGACCAGCACGTACTCGACGTCGAACAGACGCCCGGTCACATCGAGCACCCCGGCGGCGACCTGCGCGAACGGCAGGTACGAGCGCACGAGCTGCGCGTCGACGTCGTACTGCTCGCGCTTGATCGCCCCGAGCAGGTACCAGAAGTCGGCGATCGTGACCTCGTCGGCCTCGGGCACGTCGCGCCGCAGCCGCTCGAGCAGCACCGGATACTCCGCCTCGGCGGCGGGGAGGGATGCCGCATCCAGCCGCTCCAGGAACGCGGGGATCGCGGGCCCCGAGCCGATCATGCGCGTCTCGGTCTCGTAATCGGCCCAGTCGGCATAGCCGAGCAGGCGTGCGCGCTCGGCGCGCACCTCGAGCAGTTCGGCCAACACGGCGTCGTTCTCGGGCCAGGCGAGGTCGTTGTAGGCGCCGACGAGCGCGAGGCGGGTGGCCCGGTCGGTGGCGTACTCCCGGACGGGCATGAGATCGGGGTAATCGGTCGACAGGGTGACCATGCCCTCGCCGTCGGCCGGGTGCGCGTCGACGAAGTCCTGCGGCAGCCCGGCAAGGCCCGCGGCCGGCACCCGGATCTGCCGGCGCCCGTCGCGGATGTTGCGCGAGAAGGTCAGCGACAGCTCGGTGTCGCGGTCGGCGAGCTGCCGCACCCGCTCTCGGTCGGCATCCGACAGTTCCACTCCCCCGCGGCGGAAGTCGCGGAGCACATGATGGAGCAGCCGCGCCTGGCCGTCGTCGAGGCGCTCCCCTGGGGCATCCGCGAACCCCCGCCAGAGCTCCCGGTCGAGCAGGCGCGCGGACGACAGCGACTCGACCGCCTGCACCTGCTGCTCGGCGATCTCGCGCACGTCGGCGTCAGGGTGCGCCTCGCTCACGATGTAGGCCTCGTTCATGGCCTCGCTCAGCGCGATGTCGGCGTCGTTCCAGAGGTCCAGGCGCTCGGCGGCGTCGAGGTCGGCCTCGGTCCGCAGCCGCTCGTCGACCTCTCGGACGAACGCGATGCGGGCCGCAGGGCGGTCGGAGACGAAGGCCGCCCACCCTGCGGCGTCGGCGGGGAAGGGAAGGGGTTCGGGGGTCACCCTGCGAGCCTAGGGGGCCGCCCCGACGCCGCGCGAGAGATCGGGCGGGTGTTCAGCGCAGCGCGCCGACGCTGGCCAGGGCGAGGCGCACGAGCGTACCGCGGCCGCCCTCCATCTCGGCGGCGAGCGCGTCGGAGGACGCCTCCTCGGGGGTCAGCCACGTGACCTCCAGCGCGTCCTGGCGAGGCTCGCACGTGCCCGTCACCGGCACCACGAACGCCAGCGACACCGCGTGCTGGCGGTCGTCGTGATACGCGCTCACGCCGGGCAGCGGAAAGTACTCGGCCACCGTGAACGGCGTCGGCTGCGGCGGGAGCAGCGGGAACGCCATCGGTCCGAGGTCGTTCTCCAGATGCCGGAACAGCGCATCCCGCACGGTCTCGCCGTACCGCACCCTGCCCGACACGATCGTGCGGCTGATCTCGCCGAGCGGCGAGGCGCGCAGGAGGAGCCCCACCGACGTCACCTGCCCCATGCCGTCGGTGCGCACCGGCACGCCCTCGACGTAGAGCATCGGCAGCCGGCGACGAGCCTCTTCGAGCTCGATGTCGCTCAGCCACGCGGGGTTGGAGATGTTGCCGGCAGGCGGGCCGAACGGCTCGTCGCCCGCAGGTTCGGGGTCGGGAGTGCGCACGGACATGCCTCCTGTATACCCCGCGCAGGCGTCCTCCGTCGTTCGCCGACGCCGTGCGGGCGCGGATGGGAGGATGTCGGCATGACGGAAGCGCTCGTGCTCGACGCCGACGCCGTCCTGTGGTCGGCCGATAGGGACGCCCTCGCGGGGCGGCACCTGCTGCTCCTGCTCCACGGCTACGGGGCCGACGAGCACGACCTCTACCCGCTGCGCGCCTACCTGCCCGAGCAGTTCGCCGTCGCGAGCCTGGCCGCCCCGCTCGTGCCGCCGTGGCCGGCTCCCGGGCGCTCGTGGTACCCGATCGACGGGCTCGACGGACGAGACCCGTCGCACGTCACCCGCGCCGCCGAGGCCGTGATCGCGTGGGCCGACGCCCACGCGGCGGCGGCGGCATCCGTCGGTCTCCTCGGGTTCTCGCAAGGCGGTGCGGTCTCGCTGCAGGCGATGCGGCTCGCCCCGTCGCGGTTCGCGTTCGCCGTCAACCTGTCTGGGTACGTCACGCCGGGCGAGCTGCCGCGGGATGCCGAGCTCGCCGAGCTGCGGCCCCCGGTCTTCTGGGGGCGCGGGACGAACGACGACGTGATCCCGGGATTCCTCGTGGAGCACACGACACAGTGGCTTCCGGAGCGTGTGGACCTCAGCGGCCGCGTCTACCAAGGCCTCACGCACAGCGTCTCGGAGGCGGAGCTCGCCGACGTGCGCACCTTTCTCGACAAGCGGCTCGACGAGCTCGCAGCCGCCGGCTGACCCCGGCCCCTCACTGGCGGCATCCAGCCGCGTCCGCTATCGTGGCCGACGGCCTTGTTCCCTCGGTGAGGAAATCCATTGAAGAACGTCGACGCGACCGCGCTGTAATCGCGCTGATCCGTCGTTCCTCGACGCACCAGCGCTTGAAGATTTCGCGCTGGCCCGTCGATCGGCCGCTTCACCTCCCTCTCCGGCATGCCCGGAGGAACGAGGGCTCTGCGACCCCCGGTGTCAGCGCACTACTGACACAGGAGTCCTCATGCCCACCCACACCCTCGCTCCCGCGATCGTCCTCGATCGCGTCTCACTCACCTGGGCGGACGGCACCGCCGCCCTCTCGGACGTCTCCGGCTCGTTCAGCACCGGCCGCACCGGCCTGGTCGGACGCAACGGCTCCGGCAAGTCCACGCTGCTGCGGCTCATCGCCGGCGACCTCTCGCCTTCGGCCGGTCACATCACCCGGACATCGGATGCCGCCTACCTGCCCCAGCGGTTGACCCTCGACGTCGAACGCCCCGTGGCCGATCTGCTCGGAGTGGGCGACACGCTGCGCGCGCTGCGCGCCATCGAGTCCGGCGACGTAGACCCGCGTCACTTCGACGCGGTCGGCTCGGACTGGGACGTCGAGGCGCGGGCCCACGTCGCCCTCGCCGAGGCGGGTCTGGCGCCCGACATGCTCGACCGCAGCGTCGGGCAGCTGTCGGGCGGTGAAGCCGTGCTGACGGCGATCGCCGGCATCCGGCTGCGCGGCGCCGCCATCACGCTGCTCGACGAGCCGACGAACAACCTCGACCGCGAGGCGCGGGCGCGCCTGCACGACATGGTCCGCTCCTGGCGCGGCGCGCTCGTCGTGGTGAGTCACGACACCGCACTGCTGGAGCTCATGGACGACACGGCCGAGCTGTACGCGAACGAGCTGTCGGTCTTCGGCGGCCCGTACTCGGAATGGCGCGCCTGGCTGGATGCCGAGCAGGACGCCGCCCGCGACGCCGAGCGTGCCGCGAAGCAGTCGCTCAAGCGCGAGAAGCGCCAGCGCATCGAGGCCGAGACGACGATCTCGCGCCGGAAGGCCATGGGCGACAAGGCATTCGTGGAGAAACGGGTGCCGAAGATCGTGGCCAACGGACGACGCATGGCCGCCGAGGTCTCGGCGGGCAAGCTGCGCGGAGAGAAGGCCGAGCGCGAGGCATCCGCCCGCGAAGCGCTGGATGCCGCCGGCCGCCGCGTCCGCGACGACGCCTCGATGAAGATCGACCTGCCCGACCCCGGCGTGCCCGCGGGCCGACGCATCGCCACGCTCGGCGATGGATCGCGGTCCTGGATCATCCAGGGCCCCGAGCGGGTCGCGCTGATCGGCCCGAACGGCGCGGGCAAGACGACCCTGCTGGAGCGTCTGCTCGAGCCGACGGTGAAACCGGCGGGCTGGAATGGCGATTCCGACCCGTCCGAGGCCGCATCGGTGCGATCGAACCCGCCGGTTTCACACCTCGCGCTCCACACCGCCCGCGTCGGCTACCTGCCGCAGCGCGTCGACGGGCTGGACGAGTCGGCCTCGGTGCTCGACAACGTCGCAGCCGCGGCTCCCCAGGTCGGGATCGTCGAGCTGCGCAACCGGCTCGCCCGGTTCCTCATCCGAGGAGCCGCGGTGGAACGGCCGGTGGCGACGCTGTCGGGCGGCGAGCGGTTCCGTGTGGCGCTGGCGCGGCTCATGCTGGCCGACCCGCCGCCGCAGCTGCTCGTGTTCGACGAGCCGACGAACAACCTCGACCTCGATACGGTCGACCAGCTCGTCGACGCGATCGCCGCCTACCGTGGTGCGGTGCTCGTCGTCAGTCATGACGACGCGTTCCTCGAGCGGATCGGCGTCAGTCTGACGCTCGAGCTCGACCGCGACGGGCAGCTGACCGAACGGTGACCCAGGGCGCGGCATCCGCTCTCCGGAAGAGTGGATGCCGCGGCCAGCGTCCGGGAAGACCTGGGGGTTCTCCCCCATGTGCCGACGGCGCCTGACAGGGAGGATGGATGACATGAACGCACTCATGAGACCCCGCCAGGGGCGCCTGATCGCCGGTGTCTGCGCCGCCGTCGCGAACCGCTTCGGCTGGAACGTGACGCTGGTGCGCATCCTCACGGCGATCGCCGTGATCTTCTTCGGCCTGTCGCTGTGGGCCTACATCATCCTGTGGATCCTGATCCCGAACGAGGGGTGAGGGCGGATCATGGGCTGACGAAGACCTCGGCGAACACCGCAGCGAGCTGCTGCGAGTCCCAGCCGCTGTCGGGAGCGATCTCGACATTCTGCGGGTGCGATTCGGACACGACAAGCCCGCCGCCGTCAGGACTTCTTCTTGTGGCCCGGGGCGTTCCCGCTGTTTCCGGGCGTCGTGGGCGCCGGTGTCGGCTCCGGTTCGGGCGCGGGAGCCGGCTCGGGCACCTGAGTCGCCGGGGGTGCCGGCTCGACCTCGGGTGCGGCATCCGCCTCCTCCACGGGCACGACGGTCGGGTCCAGCGACGGGGTCGGCGCCGGAGGCGTGGGCGTCGGCGTCGGCGTCGAGACGCGCTCCTCCGAGACCGGCGCAGGCTCGGGCAGCGGATCCGGCCGCTGCGACACCGCGAAGATCGTCGTGACGACGAGCAGCAGCGACAGCCCGAGCGCACCGCACAGGGCGCCCAGCCCGAACGTCTGCACCCGGCGGGAGCGCGACAGTTCGCGCACCGTCTGCACGGCGGCGGCTCGGCGGGTGGGCGGCGTCGCCGGTTCCGACCCGCTCGAAGGCGTCGGATCCATCACGCTCCTCGGCGGTGAACGCGTGCGGGGAGAGACACGCGGGTGCGAGTTTACGCGACCGTCGTTCCCGCGATCCTGGCCCGATGTCGGCGCGGGCGACGAAGATGGAGTGATGGCCGACGTCCTCGAGAGATTCGGTCCTGCCACGCAGGACTGGTTCCGCGGCGCCTTCCACGCCCCCACCGAGGCCCAGAAGGGCGCCTGGCGAGCGATCTCGGCGGGCAAGCACGCGCTCGTCGTCGCACCGACCGGGTCGGGCAAGACGCTGTCGGCCTTCCTGTGGGCGATCGACCGGGTGTTCCACGACAAGGCGGCGGCGACGGCATCCGCTTCTCCCGCCCCGAGAAAGAAGCGAGCGGATGCGGTACCCCCGGCCACCCGGATCCTCTACATCTCGCCCCTGAAGGCGCTCGGCGTCGACGTCGAGCGCAACCTGAGGTCTCCGCTCGTCGGCATCGGGCAGTCGGCCCGGCGGCTGGGGCTGACGGTGCCCGATGTCACCGTGGGCGTGCGCTCGGGCGACACCCCGGCGGGCGATCGGCGCAAGCTCGTGCAGACGCCGCCCGACATCCTCATCACGACACCCGAGTCCCTCTACCTCATGCTGACGAGCCGCGCCGGCGAGACGCTGCGCGACGTGCACACGGTGATCGTCGACGAGGTCCACGCCGTCGCGGCGACCAAGCGCGGCGCGCACCTGGCGGTCAGCCTCGAGCGTCTCGACGCGCTGCGGCGGTCGTTCGCACCCGACGCCCCGCCCGCACAGCGCATCGGACTGTCGGCCACGGTACGGCCGATCGACGAGGTGGCGCGGTTCCTCGGCGGCGCCGAGCCGGTCGAGATCGTGGCTCCGCGGGCGACGAAGGCCTTCGACATGAAGGTCGTCGTGCCGATCGGCGACATGCTCAACCCGCCGCCTCCCCCGAGCCCGTTCCTGTCCGACGACGGGGACGCCCCGGCGTCACCGGACTCCGGTGACGCGCCGATCGACGAGGACTGGTTCGCCGACGGGTCGTCGGGCCGCCGCGCCTCCGGCGCCGGCGAGACCGAGATGACGGGCTCGGTGTGGCCTCACGTGGAGGAGGCGATCGTCGACCGCATCCTGCAGCACCGGTCGACCATCGTGTTCTGCAACTCGCGGCGCCTCGCCGAGCGGCTGACCGGGCGTCTGAACGAGATCTACTCCGAGCGGCTCGGCCTCGACCTGCCCGAGCAGTCCGTTCCGGCCGCCATGATGGCGCAGGCCGGTGCGACGGCGGGCGCCGACCCCGTGCTCGCCAAGGCGCACCACGGCTCGGTGTCGAAGGAGCAGCGGGCACAGGTCGAGGAGGAGCTGAAGTCCGGCGTCCTGCGCTGCGTGGTGGCGACCTCGAGCTTGGAACTCGGCATCGACATGGGCGCCGTCGACCTCGTGATCCAGGTCGAGGCCCCGCCGAGCGCGGCATCCGGCCTGCAGCGCATCGGACGCGCCGGACACCAGGTCGGCGAGGTGAGCCGGGCGGCGCTGTTCCCGAAGCACCGCAGTGACGTGCTGCACACCGCGATCGTCACCGAGCGCATGCTGGCCGGGCAGATCGAGGCGATCGCGATACCCCAGAACCCACTCGACATCCTGGCGCAGCACACGGTGGCCGCCGCGGCGGTCGGTCCTGTCGACGTCGAGGGCTGGTACGAGACCCTCAAACGCAGCGCGCCGTTCCGCTCGCTCCCCCGCTCGGCGTACGAGGCCACGCTCGACCTCATCGCCGGCAAGTTCCCCTCCGACGAGTTCGCCGAGCTGCGACCCCGCGTCGTGTGGGACCGCGACCTCGGCGTACTCACCGGCCGCCCCGGCGCGCAGCACATCGCGGTGACGAGCGGCGGGACGATCCCCGATCGCGGCCTGTTCGGGGTGTTCGTGGCCGGCGAGTCGCAGAACGCCCGCGTCGGCGAGCTCGACGAAGAGATGGTGTACGAGTCCCGCGTGAACGACGTGTTCACGCTCGGCACGACCAGCTGGCGGATCGTCGAGATCACACACGACCGCGTCAACGTCGTCCCCGCATTCGGCCAGCCGGGCAAGGTGCCGTTCTGGCACGGCGACGGCATCGGACGCCCCGCCGAACTCGGCGAGGCTCTCGGCAAGTTCTCGCGCGAGGTGTCGACGGCGAAGCCCGACAAGGCCGAGGCCCGGCTGCGCGAGGCGGGGCTCGACGAGTTCGCGCAGGACAACCTGCTGGCCTACCTCGCCGAGCAGCGCGAGGCGACCGGCACGCTGCCCACCGACCGCCAGCTGACCGTCGAGCGCGGGCGCGACGAGGTCGGCGACTGGCGCGTCATCCTCCATTCCCCGTACGGCATGCAGGTGCACGCGCCGTGGGCGCTGGCCGTCAACGCCCGCATCCGCGAACGCCTCGGCGTCGAGGGGTCGGCGGTCGCCAGCGACGACGGCATCATCGCGCGGATCCCGGATGCCACCGCCGAACCGCCGGGGGCGGACCTGTTCGTCTTCGACCCCGACGAGCTCGACCAGATCGTCACCGAAGAGGTCGGCGGGTCGGCGCTGTTCGCCTCGCGCTTCCGCGAATGCGCCGCGCGCGCCCTGCTCATGCCCCGCCGCAACCCCGGCAAGCGGACGCCGCTGTGGCAGCAGCGGCAGCGGTCGGCGCAGCTGCTCGAGGTCGCGCGTCGGTACCCGACGTTCCCGATCATCCTCGAGACGCTGCGCGAGGTGCTGCAGGACGTCTACGACGTGCCGTCGCTGCTGCGCCTCATGCGGGGCATCGGCGAACGGCGCATCCGGCTCATCGAGACAGAACCCGCACAGCCGTCGCCGTATGCTCGCGACCTGCTGTTCGGCTACGTCGGGGCGTTCATGTACGAGGGCGACTCGCCTCTCGCCGAGCGCCGCGCGGCCGCGCTGTCGGTCGACCCCGCGCTGCTGTCCGAGCTGCTGGGCAAGGTCGAGATGCGGGAGCTCCTCGACCCGGACGTCATCGCGCAGTTCGAGCGAGAGGCGCAGCGCCTCGACCCCGAGCGCCGCGCCCGCGGGGTCGAGGGCGTCGCCGATCTGCTGCGCATGCTCGGCCCGCTCGACGCCGCCGAGGTCGCCGCGCGCCTGGAGCCCCACGACGGCGCCGACACCACCAGCCATGAAGACGCAGCCGGTCATCTCGAAGCGCTCATCGCATCCCGCCGCGCGATCCCCGTCACGATCGCCGGTGTCGGCAGAGTCGCGGCGATCGAAGACGCCGGGCGCCTGCGCGATGCGCTGGGCGTGGCATTGCCCGTCGGCATCCCCACCGCGTTCCTCGAACCGGTCGCCGATCCCCTCGGCGACCTCGTCGCGCGGTACGCCCGCACACACGGTCCTTTCCGGGCGGATGCCGCCGCCGACCGCTTCGGCGTCGGCATCGCGGTCGCACGCCTGACGTTGCAGCGCCTCGAATCGCAGGGGCGCGTGGCGTCGGGGTACTTCCTGCCCGAGTCCGCGACGACGGTCGAGGCGGACGAAGCCGAATGGTGCGACAGCGAGGTGCTGCGACGGCTGCGGATGCGGTCGCTCGCCGCGATCCGCGGCACCGTCGAGCCCGTGTCGCAGCACGCTTACGGGCGGTTCCTGCCGTTGTGGCAGCACGTGACGCGTCCACTCGAGGGCATCGACGGGGTGGCTGCGGTCGTCGAGCAGCTCGCCGGCGTGCCCATCCCGGCGAGCGCGTGGGAGTCGCTCATCCTCCCCGCCCGCGTGGCGGATTACACGCCTGCGATGCTCGACGAGCTGACGTCGACGGGCGAGGTGGTCTGGTCGGGTCACGGCGGACTGCCCGGCCGCGACGGATGGATCGCGCTGCATCCGGCAGACGCCCTGCCGCTGACCATCGCCCTGCCCGACGAGGCAGAGGCGCCCGCAGCCGGCTCGCTCGATGCGCAGCTGCTGGCGGCGCTCGAGGGCGGCGGCGCGTACTTCGCGGCCCAGCTGCGGCAGACCACGGGCGCCGAGAACGAACAGTCCGTGAACGAGGCGCTGTGGCGGCTCGCCTGGGCCGGACGGGTCACCAACGACACGTTCGCGCCCGTGCGGTCGCTCGTGTCGGGCGGATCGCAGGCGCATCGCGTCAGCAGGCGCACGCCGCGCGCCCGTCTCTACCGGGGCACGCCGGGCAGCATGAGCGTGGCGATGCGGTCGGTGTCGGCATCCCTCCCGGCGCGATCGCCGGCGGTCGGCGGCCGGTGGTCGCTGCTGCCCGCGCCCGAGGCCGACCCGGCGCTGCGAGCCACCGCGACGGCAAGCCTGCTGCTCGACCGCTACGGCGTCGTCACGCGGGGCGCCGTGCAGTCCGAGGGCGTGCCCGGTGGGTTCGCCCAGACGTATCGCGTGCTGGCCGGGTTCGAAGAGGCAGGGCATTGCCGTCGCGGCTATGTGATCGAGAAGCTCGGCGCTGCGCAGTTCGCAGCCTCCGCCACGGTCGACCGGCTGCGTGAGTTCGCCGGGCTGAGCGACCCGCCGCCGCTGCGGGCCGTGACGCTCGCCGCGACGGATCCCGCCAACCCGTATGGTGCTGCGCTCGCCTGGCCGGCGCTCGAGGGTGTCGGACACCGGCCTGGGCGCAAGGCGGGCGCCCTGGTCGTGCTCGTCGACGGCGCACTCGCCCTGTATCTGGAGCGCGGCGGCAAGTCCGCTCTGGCCTTCACCGGCGACGAGGCCGTGCTCGCCGCCGCCACGCGCGACCTCGCGGCGACGGCGCAGGCGCGACGGCTCGACACCCTCACGATCGAGCAGGTGAACGGCGCGTTCGTCCACGGCACGGGCATCGGGCGCACGTTGCGCGACGCCGGCTTCGTGGAGTCCCCCCGCGGGCTGACGCTGCGCCGCGTGACCGCCGGCGACGCGGTGCGGGGCGCGCGTGCCTGAGGGCGACACCGTCTTCCAGGCCGCCCGCCGGCTCGATCGCGCGTTGGCGGGCGCCACGGTGACGCGCTTCGAACTGCGGGTGCCGCAGGTCGCGACCGTCGACCTGCGCGGCGAGGTCGTGCACGGGGTCGTGAGCCGCGGCAAGCACCTGCTGCACCGCATCGGCACGTGGACGCTGCATTCGCACCTCAAGATGGAGGGCGAGTGGCACGTGTACCGTCGCGGCGAGCGCTGGCGCGCCCCGGGGTTCCGGGCGCGCGCCGTGATCGGTGCGACGGCGCCCGACGGCACCGAGTGGGAGACCGTCGGCTTCGACCTCGCCGACATCAAGATCGTGCCCACCGCCGCCGAGGAGGACCTCGTCGGCTATCTCGGCCCCGACCCGCTCTCCGACGCATGGGACCCCGAAGAAGCAGCCCGCCGGCTGCACGCCGACACGCGTGCCATCCATGTGGCGGTGCAGGATCAGCGCAGCATCGCCGGCTTCGGCAACGAGTACGCGAACGAGATCCTGTTCGTGCGCGGCATCCTGCCCACGACCCCGGCGGACGAAGTGGATGCCGCCGCCCTCGTCGACCTGGGCGCACGCATGATCCGCGCCAACCGCGATCGCGTCGACCGGACGTTCACCGGCGATGCCCGCCGCGGACGCACCAACTGGGTGTACGGCCGCGAAGGTCGCCCGTGCCGGCGCTGCGGCACCCTCATCGAGCGCAGCGCGCTGGGCGCGGATCCGACGCGCGAGCGCATCGTGTTCTGGTGCCCCACCTGCCAGCGCTGACGCGCGCAGGTCACGATGGTGCAACGGACGATCTGTCGTCCGATCGGTCGGGGTGCGGCATCCCTCGTTCGACTTCTCGTTGAAACATCGCGGATTCCGCGGGTTCACGCACGCCCGGACGATCTGTCGCACCGGGCACACCCAGCGGCCCGGATCGTCCTGTTTCGCGGTGACGCGGATTGCACCCGGGCACGCCCCGCTATTGAATACCCCCACACCCGAAAGGCCGCGCACAGCCGCACGGCCCGCGACACGAAGGACCTCACGAGTGACGACGTCCACAGGCACGGCGCCCGCCTCGGCGCTCCCGGCAGACCAGGTTCCCACCGACGGCGACGCGTCGCGCGGGGCGGTCCTTCTCTCGGGCATCACCAAGCGCTACGGGGACCAGGTCGCCGTCGACGACCTGTCGCTGACCATCCAGCCGGGCGAGTTCATCTCGCTGCTGGGTCCGTCGGGCTGCGGCAAGACGACCACGCTGCGCATGATCGCGGGTTTCGAGCAGCCGGATGCCGGCGACATCCGCATCTCGGGCCAGTCGGTGCTCGGCGAGCCGCCGTACCGCCGCAACGTCAACACGGTGTTCCAGGCGTACGCGCTGTTCCCGCACATGTCGGTCGCCGAGAACGTCGCGTACGGGCTGCAGCAGCGCAAGACCCCGAAGGCCGAGATCCGCACACGCGTTTCGGAGGCGCTCGATCTCGTCCAGATGCGCCAGTTCGCCGACCGCAAGCCCACGCAGCTGTCGGGCGGCCAGCAGCAGCGCATCGCCCTCTCACGGGCGCTCGTGAACCGCCCCGCGGTGCTGCTGCTCGACGAGCCGCTCGGCGCCCTCGACCGGCAGCTGCGCGAAGAGATGCAGCTCGAGCTCAAGCTCCTGCAGTCGCGCCTGGGCATCACGTTCGTGTTCGTGACGCACGACCAGGGCGAGGCGCTCTCGATGAGCGACCGCATCGCGATCATGCGCCACGGCCGCATCGAGCAGATCGCCGACGCCGACACCGTGTACGCACGCCCTGCATCGGCGTACGTGGCGGCATTCGTCGGCCAGCAGAACTTCTTCACCGGCACGGTGACGGCCGACGGCGCCGCAGTCGAGGCGCCCGAGGGTCTGGTCCGCGGTGACTCCCCCGAGCTCGCCGGCGCCGCGCGCGGCCAGGCGGCCGTCCGCCCGGAGTTCGTGCGCATCGCGGCCGAGTCGTCGACCGGGGCCGGCGTGACGGCATCCGACGTCAACTCCGTCCGCGGCACGCTGCTGGGCGTCGCGCACCTCGGCGAGACGATGCAGTTCCTGGTGAAGGTGTCGGACGACAAGAGCATCATCGCCCGCCGGCCCACGCCCGAGGCGCCATCGCTCGCGGTCGGTGACGCGGTCGTCTGCTCGTGGGATGCCGCGAACGTGCTGCTCTTCCCTGCCGACGACGCCGCCGCAGACAGCGGCTACGTCGCCCCGCCCGCCGTCTGATCCCACCGCCCCTCGCACCCGAGACCCCTGGAGACCCCGATGCCCGAGTCCCCCATCCGCATCCTCGCCAGCGCCGATGCCGTGCCCACGATCCGCCGTGAGCTCAGCCGCCGCGGATTCCTCGGCATCGCCGCTGCGGCCGGCGCCGCCGCGATCCTCACGGCGTGCTCGCCCGGCGGCGGGACCTCCGCGGCGCCGAAGGCGACCGGCGGCGCACTGGAGAACAAGCTGTCGATCTACACATGGGGCGACTACGACAGCCCCGACGTGATCGACGCCTTCACGAAGGAGAAGGGCCCGACGGTCGAGCTCACCTCGTTCAACTCGAACGAGGAGATGATCGCGAAGCTCACCGCCGCGAAGGGCACCGGCGGCTACGACATCGTCGTGCCCACCGGCGTCTACATCCAGCAGATGGTGCAGAACGGGCTGCTGCAGAAGCTCAACCTCGACCTGATCCCCAACTTCAAGAACCTCGACCCCGCGTTCGTGGGTCGCGCGTGGGACCCCGACAACGAGTACTCGATCTGCAAGGACTGGGGCACGACCGGGTACGTGTACGACAAGACCGTCATCACGCGCGAGCTCACCACGTGGGCGGACTTCCTCGACGCCGCACAGAACGAGGCCAGCGGCAAGACGTCCGTGCTCGACGATGCGAGCGAGCTGACCGGCGCGTACTTCTGGGCCAACGGCATCCCCTGGACGACGACCGACGAGGGCGACCTCGACGCCGCCGAGGACTTCCTCGTCAACACGCTGGCGCCGCACATCGAGGCGTTCGACTCGTACCCGGGCGGCGGCGCGATCCAGCAGGCCTCGCACGTGCTGATGCAGGCCTACAACGGCGACGTGCGCCTCGCGCTCATGGAGAGCAGCGAACCCGACCGCTGGCAGTGGGTGCTCGCCGGTCCGAAGACCGAGATCTGGATGGACAACTGGTCGATCCCTGTGGGCGCTCCCCACCCGGAGGCCGCGCACGCGTTCATCGACTACGTCCTCGATCCCGCCGTCTCGCTGCAGGAGCTCGACTACATCGGCTACCACACGGGGGTCGCCGACATCGAGCAGTCAGCCGCCGACGCCGGTCTCGAGCTGCTCGACATGGTCTTCTTCACGCCCGAGCAGCTGGCGACGATGGAAGAGGGCGAGGTCAACGAGGCCCTCACCCGCGTCGTCGACATCTACAACAAGGTCAAGGCGGCTGCGGGTGCGTAAGAAGGCGGGCATCGCCCTCGCGTTCCCCGCGTGGGCGTGGCTGCTCTTCTTCTTCGTCATCCCGGTCGGCTACGTCGTCTGGTTCAGCTTCGGCTACAAGCCGGGCATCTTCGGCACCCACGCGAACGACGTGCTCTCGTTCGACCGGTACCTCGAAGTGCTGACGCCGACGTTCTTCGCGACATTCCAGAACACGCTGTGGATCGGGGTCGTCGGCACGCTCGCGTGTCTGGCGATCGGCGCGCCGGTCGCGTACTGGATGGCGGTCAAGGCGCCGCCATCGAAGCGCGGACTGCTCGTCGCGCTCGTGATGGTGCCCTTCTGGACCAACTTCCTGGTGCGCACCATCGGGTGGCAGATCATCCTCGCGCCCAACGGCTGGCTGTCCGGCGTCATGCAGGCGCTGGGCCTCGGGCCGCTCGACATCCTCTACACGCGTCCGGCGGTGCTGCTCGGCGTGATCTACAACTACCTGCCGCTCATGATCCTGCCGCTGTTCGTCGCCTTCGACCGGGTGGGTCCATCGCTGCGCGAGGCGTCGAAGGACCTCGGCGCCGGCCGCTGGACGACGTTCCTGCGGGTCACGCTCCCGATCTCGCGCCCCGGCGTCGTGGCCGGCGTGCTGCTCGTGTTCATCCCGCTCATGGGCGACTACATCACCGCGACGATCCTCGGCGGCGCGAAGGGCAACATGATCGGCCAGATGGTCGCGACGCAGTTCCAGACGGCGCAGAACTGGGCGCTCGGCTCGGCGATGGCGATCATGCTGATCCTCATCGTGCTGCTCACGGCGGCCGTCGGACTGGGTCTGGTGTGGCTCGTCGGCCTGCCGTTCCG
>PJUC01000233.1_pt1 | contig 31870 bp, 27 predicted proteins | sample 1512161 | NCBI WGS metagenome assembly PJUC01 (sample SAMN08177676, study PRJNA422409) | Soil metagenome, whole genome shotgun sequencing project. | isolation source: Soil enriched on filter paper | place: USA: Madison | collected 2015-01-15
CGACGCTCGACGTTCTGTCGGGCGGGCGCGTGGGTCTCGGCATCGGCGCCGCGTGGAACGAGGAGGAGTGTCGCGGCCTGGGCTTCCCGTTCCCGCCGGTCGCGCAGCGGTTCCGCGAGCTCGAAGAGACCCTGCAGATCTGCCTGCAGATGTGGTCGGACTCCGAGGAGCCCTATGAGGGCGCGATCTGGCAGCTCGAGCGGACCCTCAACTCGCCGCAGAGCATCACCCGCCCGCATCCCTACCTGCTGATCGGCGGCGGCGGAGAGAAGAAGACGCTGCGCCTGGTCGCCCAGTACGCCGACGCCTGCAACCTCGGCGTGCGCGACGAGCTGCCCACCCACAAGCTCGACGTGCTGCGCGCCCACTGCGACGACGTCGGCCGCGACTACGACACGATCGAGAAGACCGCGATGGTGCCACTGACACCCGAGACCACGGCATCGTCGCTGGCCGCGCTGTCGGCCTCTTTGGCCGACATCGGCTTCACCGCGAACTACGTGTTCGCCGTCGGTGTCGACGAGCCGTCGCGCGTGGTCGACGTCATCCGAGGAGCCATCGAACTCGAGTGACCCGCGACAGGATGCCGGTGCCCGCGCTCGATTCGCGGCAACGGCCGACGTGACGTAAGCTTGTCGGCGGTGACGTGTCCGAGCGGCCGAAGGTGCAACTCTCGAAAAGTTGTGTAGGGTAACCCCCTACCGTGGGTTCAAATCCCACCGTCACCGCCAGTTTTGGGCCGGATCGACCTCCTTCTTCAGGAGGTTTCGATCCGGCCCATTCTCTTGGGTCCGCGGCCCTCCCCACCTGGTCGATTGCGATCAGATCTTGCTGGGGAAGGTGAGCATGATGATGACTCCCACATTGCTCACGACGATCCTGGGCCAAGCAGGACGCGATGGACTGCATCAGGGCGGCTCTGACACGACGCGTCGGGGGGTTCGCTGATAGCGACGTTCACGAACCTGTGAGCTACACATCTAGGAGGCGTACCGTTCGATCATGGAGACACAGACACGAACGAGCGGCATCGATGTCGCTGCGCTGGGCCTGGGATCAGTGCTGGTGGGGTCGTTGCCTGCTGCGCTGCTGACAGACCACGCCCCGGAGCGTTACACGGTGGAGGCGGTATTCACCCGTCGCCCTGAACGCGACGAGGTCACGGAGATCCTGGGGATCGAGACGCGGGACCGGCTCGCGCGGGCCGGGTACCCCACCGTCGAGGTGACGGTCTCGGACCGTCGGCTGGAGATCTCGAACACGAATCTGGAAGAACTCAGGGACGGGCTCGCGGCGGTCCTGGCGGATCGACTGGCTGAGATCAGTGCGGGTGTTCGCGCGCGCCAGGATGCCGCTGCAATGAAGTTCCACGATGCAGCGGAGACCGAGCAGGCTCGCGCGGCCGCGGTGGCGGCGCTCGCTGAGTCGATCACCTTCCAGGCATCCGCGTCGGCGAAGGCGCCCGGATCTGCGGGCGATCAGACGGCAGGGGCCGCGACCGATCAAGAGCAGATCGATAGTTGGGGAACCGAGGGCGGGCACAGCCGCTGAGCATGATGCAGGTGCCCGGTACTATCCGGACCGGCAGATGAGCAGATCGGAGCAGAGGAACGGAGAGCATCCGCACGCGGCGGTCGTATACAACCCGACGAAGGCGCCGGTCGAACGCATCCGCACGGCGGTTGCCGAGCATGAGCGTCGTATGGAGTGGAAGCCGACCCGGTGGTACGAAACCGCGAGCGAGGATGCCGGCCGAGCTGCCGCGGCGCAGGCTGCCGCGGGCGACCCGGCGGTCGTGATCGTCGCCGGCGGCGACGGCACCGTCCGCGCCGCGGCCGCGGAGTTGCGCGACACGGGCATCCCGATTGCGCTGGTCCCCTCCGGCACGGGGAACCTGCTCGCCCGCGACCTCGGCACACCCCTCAACGACATTCCCGCCAGCGTCTCGGTGGCCTTCACCGGGGTCGATCGCACGGTCGATGTCGGTGTCGCGGAGGTCGAGGACGAGGATGGCGTCCGGCAGGCGCACGTGTTCATGGTGATGGCGGGGATCGGACTGGACGCCCAGATGGCGCAGGAGACCAGCGCGGTCGCGAAGAAGCGCCTCGGGTGGTTCGCGTACGTCACACCGATCGCACGATCGATCGTCGCGAATCGGCTCTTCCACCTGACCTACCGCATCGACGGCGGACGCAGCAGATCCACCCGCGCGCACACCGTCATCGTGGGCAACTGCGGAACCCTTACGGGCAATATGCTGCTGATCCCGGCCGCCGTCATCGACGACGGACTCCTGGATGTCGTCATCATGCGGCCGGCGGGTCCGTTCGGCTGGGCGCGGATCGGAACGAGGCTGACGCTCCAGAGCGCTGCTCGCCGCTCCCCGTTCACCCGGCGATGGCTCTCACGGTCGCCGGACCTTCACGCGCTCGGCTACGTCCAGGGCAGGCAGTTCGAGGTGCGCTTCGAAACCCCTCACGCGGTGGAGCTGGACGGTGACCCCTTCGGGCACGTCGTCCGTGCGCGCATCAGCGTCGCACCGGGTGCGCTGCACGTCCGCGTCGTGGCCCCGCCGTCGACGGCGTCGTGATCCTGCTCGCTCAGGGCTTGGGGCGCCGGGCGCGCTGGCGGAGGATCCCGAAGATGAGGGTGCCGACGAAGAGCACGATCCCGATGATGCCCAGCCACATCAGGCCGTCGAAGACGAAACCGACGATCGACAGCACGACCCACGCAACCAGCAGGATGAGAAGGACTGTCCACATGTTCCTCACAGTACGCTCCTCGCCCGACCGAAGACAGAGCTCCGCCCGTGCGCGTACGCTCATGAGCAGGGCACCGAGACCTCGCGCCTGGTCATTCTGAGATGAACGGTGGCGCAAGCGATGTCCACGAGTCCCGACCACCAGCCGGGTGATGCCCTCGAGATCGCCGTGGCCGCGCTCGTGGCCGGCGGCGACGACCTGTGCTCGCCGTTGCGAGCGGCTGTCGCGATGCCCGGCGCGGTGGTGTCGACACTCGGCTCGCCGATGGGCTCAGAGACGGTGTGCGCCAGCACGAAGCTCGGCGCACGGATCGACGAGATCCAGATCGACCTCGGCGAGGGGCCGTCCTGGGAAGCTCTCCGCACGAGGCTTCCTGTCACGGCGTCCGACCTGCAGGTCGATGGCGGGGCGTTGTGGCCCGGCACATGGGCCGCCCTGCGAGAGCTCGATGTGGGAGCGCTCTTCGCGTTCCCGCTGTATGTCAGCACGCTCGGCATCGGCTCGATCGCCCTCTACTCGATGACCGCCCGCGAGTTGTCCGATGCTGACATCGAACGGATGAGCCGCCTGGCGGCCATCGTCTCGAGCACTCTCCTGAGGAGGGCGCTGAATCGTCTCGATGCGCCGGACGACGGTGCGCGGGACGAACCGTACTCTCGTCGTGAGGTTCATCAGGCGACCGGAATGGTCGCAGCACGGAACAGCATCGGCGTGGACGACGCCCTCCTGCTCCTCCGCGGCCACGCGTTCGCGGCGGGGCGTCCGGTGCGCGACGTCGCGGCGGACGTCATCGCACGCCGGCTCGACCTGAGACTGTGATCCCAAGGCTTAGGATGACGGCATGACGGCGCTCACCCGCGAGCATCAGCTGCTGGGAACCTTCGTCACTCTGGCGGACTCCCTCGTCGACGACTTCGACATCGTCGACGTACTCCAGCGGCTCGTCGACGACTGCATCTCGCTGTTCGACGCGTCGGCTGCCGGCATCCTGCTGCTCAGCCCGTCCAACCGGCTGGAAGTGATCGCCTCCACGAGCGAGCGGAGCGAACTCGTCGAGCTGATGCAGTTGCGCGTCGGCGCCGGGCCCTGCGTCGAGGCGGCGACAGGGGGAGAGGTCGTCTCGGTCGACGACATCGATCAGATCGCCCATCGTTGGCCCGCATTCGCCACCGATGCGCGCGCTTCCGGGTTCTCGTCGATCCATGCGATCCCGCTGCGGCTCCGCGACTCGACGCTGGGATCGCTGAATCTGTTCCGCGATGAGGCCGGCGCGCTGAACGCGGCCGATGCCGCGGCCGCGCAGGCATTGGCCGATATCGCCACCATCAGCATTCTGCAGCAGCGTTTGGTCGAGGAATCCGAGCTCGCACAGGCTCAGCTGCAGCGCGCGCTCGACAGCAGGGTCGTGATCGAGCAGGCCAAGGGATACCTCGCCCAGATGCGCGACATCGACATGGATGAGGCGTTCGCACGGATCCGGAGCCACGCCCGCTCCACACAGACGCGCATCGGCGTCGTCGCGCGCGACGTCATCGACGGGCGACTGTCGCTCTGACTCCTCGATGGCCGGGCGAGCAGCTAGACGGCTTGTCGTTGCTGGAGCAACGGGCACTCGAACGGATCGCGCTCGCCGAGTCCGACCCTGTTGATGTACCGGACGACGATTCCGTAGGACTGCCAGAGGCCCGTCTCGGTGTAGGGGACGTGGTGCTCCACACAGAAGGCGCGGATCATCCCGGACGCTTGACGGAGGTGAGGTCGAGGCATCGAGGGGAACAGGTGATGCTCGATCTGGTAGTTGAGTCCTCCCATGACCGTGTCGAGCATCCGACTGCCACGGATGTTGCGGCTCATGAGCACCTGCCGGTGGAGGAAGTCGACCTTCACGTCGGCCGGGACGAGCGGCATCCCCTTGTGGTTGGGCGCGAACGCCATTCCCATGTAGACGCCGAACAGCCCGAGCTGGACGCCGAGGAAGGCGAAAGCGATCCCTGGGGACAGCACGAGGAAGACGAGCACGACGAACCCCACGATCCGCACTGTGAGGAAGGCGATCTCGATCGGACGGTGTCGCAGCTGCTCACGTGCGAACACACGCCGCACGCTCGACGCGTGCAGCGAGAGCCCTTCGAGCAGCAGGATCGGGAAGAACAGCACCCCCTGATGGGCGATCAGCCAGCGCAGCGGTCCGCTTCGACTCGCACGCCGCTTGTCGGCCTGCTCGGGGGTGAACGCGATGACCGGGAGTTCGATGTCGGGGTCGCTGCCGATCTTGTTGGGGTTGGCATGATGCCGCGTGTGCTTGTGCTGCCACCAGCCGTAGCTCATGCCCACGAGGAGATTCCCCAGGACGAGGCTGGTCCAGTCGTTCCACCGGCCGGAGCGGAAGATCTGCCGATGCGCGGCGTCGTGCCCGAGCATCGCGACCTGGGTGAGCAGGACGGCGAGGACGGCGCCGGTGACCAGCTGCCACCAGGTGTCGCCGAGGAGCACGAAGACGACGAGCACGCTCGCGATGACGATCGGCGCCGCGATGAGCTTGGTCCAGTAGTACCCGTAGCGGCGCCGCATGAGGCCGCTTCCTGTCACCGCCTGCGACAGCTCGGTGTAGAGGTTCGGCGCTTTCGGGGTCGTGGACCGCACGCTGGAGGCGATCGACCCGGCAGTGTTGATGGCCATTTCGTGCTCCTGTCAGATGTAGCGCACGGCGTGCGCCGAATGACAGGGTCTAGGTCATCTGACCTCAGATTACGCCCCTTCCCGAGTGTGGGTGTCGGCATGCAGCAAACACGAAGGCGATCCCATCGAATTCGCTGCCGGGCTACCGAGCCATGTGCGCGAGAAGCTCGTCGACCTCGATCGAGCACACGCCGATGCGCGAGTCTCCGATGCCGATCGGGACCCAGATCACACCGTCCACGATGACCCCGCCACACGAGTACACGACGTTGGGCACGTAGCCGTCGCGACGGTCGTCGATCGGTTGCACGATCGGAGTGGGGGTCTGTCCGAGGACGATCGTCGGGTCGTCGAGGTCGAGGAGCAGCGCTCCGAGGGAGTATCTGCGCATCGGGCCCACTCCGTGAACGAGCACGATCCAGCCGTGCGGTGTCTCCAGTGGCGGGCCGCAGTTGCCGGTCTGCACGATCTCCCATGGTTCCGACGGGGGGTGGACGGTACCGGCCTGGTTCCAGATCACGCCGTCGTAGGACTCCGCCAGCGAGATGTTCTCGCCCCCGCTGCGGCTCAACGCGAGGTACCTGCCGCCTACGGGGCGAGGGAACAGAGCCATCCCCTTGTCCTGGGCAGCATCGCCGGTCAGGCGATGGATGTCGAACTCGCGCAGATCCGAGGTGACGATCAGCCGTGGGGCGATGGCGCGCCCGTCGTACGCGGTGTAGGTTCCGCGGTAGTGGGTGGTCCCGGCGAGGTCGGTGAATCGCACGAATCGTGCGTCCTCCATCCCGTGCCGTTCTTCTGCCGCCACCGGGGCCAGCACGCGCTGGCTGAGGGAGGTCTCGCGGGAGAACACGGCGCGATAGACGGAGATCGCCAGCTCGCGAATCGCCTCGATGTGCCGAGCGCTGTCCGCGCGCCGAGAGAGCGCCTTCGGCAGGCGTGTCACGGAGGCCTCGACGTCTGACACGGTGAACCGGTCGTCAAGCCCCTGCAGCACATTGTGCGAGATCTCATTGACGAGCCCCGCCTCTTCGACTGCGGCGCGGAAATGGGCGATGCTCCAGTCTCCTTCGTCGATCCGCGCCCGCCAGAGCGGCAGCATCCGATCCACGAATGTCCAGCGGCGGCCGGGACCGATGATGGCTTCGGCGAATTCGATGGAGGAACGGTGACCCTCCCCGATGGCGCGGAGAGCTACCGCGACACGCAGCTGCCCGGGAGCCAACCCTGTCTGGTCGGGATGCTCGATCGCGCTGGGGTTGCACAGCGCTGCGCCTTCGACGGCGTACTCCGCCGTGAAACTCGCGCCGAGCACCAGACGACGCTCGACGCTGATGTCGACCGGGTCGCCCAGGCGGGAGCTCACGACGGCGGCGTTCTCCAGGAACAGCGCGCGGATGTCGGGATGCCGCGAACCGAAGTCATGTGTCAGCTCGGCCGCGAGCGCATCGATGCGATCGTCCGGTATCGCGATGACGCGCGCGATGATCTCTCCGGCGCGAGAGTGCTCGGCGGACCACTCCTCGCCCGGGAGGAACAGCTGGGCGATCACCCGGTCCGGCTGCGGTGTCAGCCCCGTCGCGTGGATGCGGGTCGTCATGGCGCTGTCAACAGACCGTGTCGGAGAGCTTGCTGGTAGGTGCTCAACGCGGCCAATGTCGATTCGGCGCCGCGGTTCTCGTTCCTGCCGCCGGGTTCGAGCCCGTCGAAGCCGGCGCCGGTCTCGGCGTCGAACATGATGGTCCCGCTGTCGTTGAGACCGGTGAACCACTGCCACGCGAGCGTGATCGGAGGGAGCCACACCGGGTCGCCGGTGACGGCGTGCGCCGTGGCGCACGCGTCCGCGAGCGCGGCGAGCTCCAGCGGCTGCTGATCGAATGACGGGCCCTTCTCGCGGGGTCCGCGCCCCGCCGTCCCCGTCACGGAGAATCGGCCGTTCGATGTCTCCACCGAGAGCAGAAAGTCGAGCATCCGCAGACCCTGGGTCGTGGCCGCCTCGTCTCCGAGGGCATCGCCTGCGGCGATCAGCGCTTCGGCGATCGATGCGTTGCCGTAAGCCAGGCGACGTTCAGGCCACCGCCAGGGGGGAGCTGGCAGATCGGGCATCGCCCGGATGTATTCCCGGAGAAGCGTCCGGGCGATGTGGTCGTCGGCGCGCACGCGCACGATCTCCGCCGCACCGAGGGCCGCGTAGGCAAGGGTCCGCAGACTCGTCGACCGCTCGCGCGCGGCGATCCGGAACGTCCGCAGTGCGCGCGCACGGGTCCACGGGTCGCCTCGCTGCGCGGTGATCGTGCCGAGTGCCCACAGCAGCCGTCCCCACCAGTCGCCCATGGCCGGGTCGTCGGACCACTCCCCATCAGAGCCCATCCGATTGTGCGCGAGACCGTCTGCGCGCACCGCCGACTCAAGGAAACGCAGATAGGTCGCAGCCAATCGTCTGAGCTCGACGGTCTGCTGCTGTTCGCGCGCGACCACGATCAGCGCGCGCGCCACATCGTCGACGCAGTATCCGTGTTCGCGGCGAGGCTCGGCGAGGAGTGCATGCTCGAAGACGCCGTTGTGATCCGTCAGCGCGCGGAGGTGGTCGTATGGGGGAGACGGGACCATCATGCGGCCCTGCCGGCGGCGAGCCGCGCTGTGACGGTGCGGTAGCGGTCTGCGACTGCGGACCACGTCGTCTTGTTCGTCTCGCGGAGCGCGGTCTCGCGCATGCGATCGGCGACGGCCGCGCTGGTGATGATCTCGCGCAGCGCTCGCGCCGTGGCATCGGGGTCCTGGTGGGGGACCACGATGCCGGCTCCGTTCGACAGCAGCTCCACAGCGTGGGGGAATGCCGTGGCGACGACGGGAACGCCGGCTGCAACGGCTTCGGCGAGGACGCCGGAGGTCGCCTGGTCGAGCGAATCGTACGGCAGGAGCACGACGTCCGCCGACGCGATGAGTGCGGCGAGCTGTGACGCCTCGAGGTAGCGGCCATCGATGCGGACCGACGACCCGATGCCGAGGTCGCCCGCGAGACCCGCGAGCATGGTGCGGTAGCCTTCCCCCGCGTGCGCCAGCACCTTGGGGTGCGTCTGACCGGCGACGATGTACTCGACGTCCGGCGTGATGTCCGTGAGCTGCGCCACGGCGCGGATGCCCCACTCGATTCCCTTGCCGGGCGAGAGGAGACCCCAGGTGACGACGCGGCGGCCGCTGTGCGGCTCCGATTCGCGGAGAGCCACATGCTGCACGCCATGCGGGATGACGCGAACGCGGGTGAGATCGACCGCGTAGGTCGCGGCGAGGTTGTCACGGGCGTGGATCGTCATCACGACCACCATGGACGCGAGTCGGCACACTTCCTCGAGGACCTCCCGCTGATGCGGCGTGGGCGCCACGAGCACGGTGTGGAGCACGACGACGGCGGGGATCCGCAGCGCAGCGAGCACGCCGATGACCTCATCGCCGTCGCGACCACCGTAGATCCCGTACTCGTGCTGCACGATCGCGACATCGCACGCGTTCAGCGCCAGGGTCGCGCGCAGCGCGCTGAGGCTGTCGCCGGCGATCAGGTCGGTCCGCACGCGCGACCGTGCACGAGGATCTTGGTGACCCCGCTCCTCGGGCTGATCGAGCGCACGGACGATGGTGCCCTCGTCGTCGTGCCGGACGAGCGCAGCGGAGAGCGACTCGGTGAAGGTGGCCAGCCCGCAGCGGGTCGGCGGAAAGGTGCTGAGGAATCCGTAGTGAGTCACGGCGACGCTCCCTGATGATGCCCGGGGGCAGTCGCCCCAGGCGATGGCGAGACGTCTGCCGGCGGCATCCCTCGTGGAACCGCGCCTTCATCGCCGCGGTCCGGTCCACCTCCGGGTTCGCACCCGGACGCTGTGGTTGCACGGTACACGTCCGACCTGGACGTCGTCACAGGGTCAGCGAGCCAGCACGGTCTCGTAGACGCTCAGGTACTCGTCGACCATCCGCTCCACGCCGAATCGCGCGATGGCGCGTTCGTGGACGCGATGGCGGTCCAGCGACGCGACGGCCGGGAGAGCCGAGATCGCCTCGTCGATCGAGGCCACGGTGCTGCCCGTCACACCCTCGTCGATGACCTCCGCCATCGATCCCCGGCGGTACGCGAGAGCCGGCGTTCCGCACATCATCGATTCGGCCACCGAGAGCCCGAACGGCTCGTCGAAGTCGATCGGGTGCAGCAGTGCGGCGGCGTGACCGAGGACGCGCGCGCGTTCCTCGGGGGCCACGGCGCCGAGGAAGACGACGCGGTCCCCGTCGATGTGGGGCTCCACCTCGTCGCGGAAGTAGTCGACGTGCTGGACGAGGCCGCAGATCACCAGTCGGCGGCCGGCCCGTCGCGCGATCTCGATCGCCGTAGCGGTGCCCTTGTCGGGGTGGATGCGTCCGAACGACACCAGGTAGTCGTCCGGCTCGGGTACGTACGGGAGTTCCTCGGGATCGATCCCGTGGTGGATCGTCGCGAGGTACTCCAGGCGGGGGGAGCGGTCGGCGTCGGAGATGGAGACGAACGTCGAAGCCGAGGCGAGATACGCGGGCAGGATCGCGGGACCGGAGAAGCCGTGGATCGTCGTGACCATCGGGGCGGCCCACTGGGCGGTGAAGGCGAGCGGCAGCCAGTCGAGCTGGTTGTGCACGAGATCGTATTCGCTCGACCGTTCCAGCGCGTGTGCGACGTGAAGCGCCTCCCACACCCGGCCGTCCATCGTCGGGTCCTCCGCGTAGCCGTGCGGCGCGACGGCATCGAGGTCGCCGCCGGTGATCGAGTCGGCGGTGGCGAACAGCGTCACGTCTACCCCGCGACGCACCAGCCCCTCGGTCAGCAGGCTCGTCACGCGCTCCCACGGTCCATAACTGATCGGCGGCGTCCGCCAGGCGATGGGACCGAGCATCCCGACCTTCACTCGAGCACTCGTCGGTTCGTCGCGGTGGCCGGCACGTCGCTGCCGTTCGTCTGTGCCTGTGCGCTCATGATCGGACGTTACGCCCCCATCCTGGATGGCTCACAGCTCGAGTCGGCTCGTGCGCCCGACGCGCGACTCCGCGAGCACTACGGGCTGCTCGCGCTCGGCCCCACTCGCGCCTGCCGCATGGGACGATGAGCCATGGAACAGTCATCACGCGCCCGCTCGTGCGCCGTGGGAGATCTCGACGACTTCGACATCGACCACCGTGTTTCGTTCGCGCGCCCTCCGAACCACAGCAGTTCACGACCTCGCGTGAGCGGTCGCCTCAAGCGCATCAGGGGTGTGGACTACCTGATGGGTAACATGCGTCGCCCAGGCATTGAACTCGTGGTCGCCTTTCCGCGACAGCTCGGCGGCGAGGTCGCGGACGTCTTCGGTCCGCTGCCCTTGACATATCTGGTCGAGGTGGGGCAGCCGATGCAGGACCTTCGCAAACCGTTCGCGTACTGAACGGCATCATGCGGAGCTTGCTCGCACTCACGTCGCGATCCTGAAAGACCGTGATCTTCCGCGTGTGCCGCCGGCGGCCGACGGGCCGACCGACTCTTCTTCCCTGAACAAGGGCGTGAACAATGCGTGAACAAGTGCCGGGATCGTCTGCAGTCGCATGCAGTGTCTGATCCCTCGATACCCGCGTGATTGCAGGCGAACGCAGGGTTTGAGATCACGCTCTACTGCCCAAGACGAACGTAGGTGACGCCGGGTCATCAGAGTTCAAATCCCACCGTCACCGCCAGGTTCGAGTCCCGTTTCAGTTCGATTCAGTCAACTGAGACGGGACTCGTCTCATTTGCTGGCGGTTCGATCGTTGCCACAGCGTTGCGAGTTGATGCGGGAATGCTTGAAGAATCAACCTCCTGATTGTTCCGCTGTCACTCACGCGGATGCGACGCCTCCGGAGCGGGAGACTTCGGACACCGGGACGTCCCGAGGTCATCCCGAAGTGGCGAAGGCCAGAGGCTCCCCAGATTTCGCCGCGTCCGTTCAATCGCAGGGCAGATTCTCTGGTGAGTCCACCCCGCACGGCGTTGTCACCGACCGTCATCAGTTCGATGCCGACGCCGTACAGGTATGCGTGCGGCGTTCACGCGGGAGCGCGGAGGCATTCCACCCTGCTGTGCGAAGGCGGGGGAGAACGGGCTATATAAAGAACTTATTACAAGTCATTGACAAAGGGCGTGGCGGTTCTCCAGACTGACTGTGCCCGGCGTGGGCGCTTTCGGGATCGAGGAGGATCGTGAAGAGAACGGCTCTTGCGGCGGTGGTCGCCATCGCTGCGTTGATCGGCACGGGGCTGGCTCCCGTCCAGGCGGCCAATGCCGCTCCCTTGACCGCGGCCGACTTCCTCAAGGCGAGCGGCAACGTCCTCAAGAGCAACTCCGGCACGGGTGCCACCGTCAATCTCCGTGGCACCAACATCGGCGGGTGGTTGACGCAGGAGGACTGGATGTCGCCGCTCGGCGAGTTCGCGGCCGACCGCACTGGCTGGTCGGCGACCGCTTCGGCCGGCACCGCGGGCAACGCACTCGACGGCTCTGGAACCTCCGCATGGACGACCGGGGCGAACCAGGCCGGCACCGAGTGGATCCGCCTCGACCTCGGCGCGAACACCCTCTTCAGCCGGATCGCCATTGATAACCCGACCGCGGGCCAGTGGCCCCGCGCGGTCAATGTGGAGACCTCCACCAACGGCACCACGTGGACCAGCGTCGCGACGCAGCCGGGTGCGGATGGCGTGACGACGATCCGCTTCGCCCCCCAGGTGGCGCGCTACGTCCGTGTGAGCCAGACGGGCACCGCCTCGACCCCATGGTCGGTGGGCGAGATCAACCTCTTCAGCGACCCCGCGCTGCACAACGGCACACACACCGCGACCGCCTCATCCAGCGCACCGGGAACGACGGCGGGGATGACGCTCGACGGCAACGTGTCGACGGTGTGGCAGTCCGGCGCAGCACAGGTGCCCGGGCAGACGCTCACGATCGACCTTGGCCGCAACGTCGACATGGACAAGCTCCTGCTCGATGCCGGCGCCGCGACCGCCAACGACTACCCCCGCATCTGGGACGTGTTCACGTCGTACGACAACACCAACTGGACCCAGGTGGCCAGTGGCTACGGGACCAACCGCATCGTGCAAGCCGACTTCCAGGGCACCAAGAACGGGCGCTACCTGCGTGTCGTGTCCAACGGAAGCTCCGGGCAGTGGTGGTCGGTCGCCGAGATCGCCATCCAGACGGGCACCGCCATTGATCGGGGCGGATGGGGCGTGACGGCGTCGGTGGGGGCATCCCCGTCCCTCATGCTCGACGCGAACACCGCGACGCGCTGGACCACGGGCGCCGCGCAGACGCCGGGGCAATCCTTCACCGTGGACATGGGCGCGTTGGTCACTCTCAACAACGTCACTACCGATACTGCGAAGAACGCAACCGACGAGGACGACTGGGCACGCGGCTATACGCTCGAACTGTCGCGCAACGGCTCGTCGTGGACCTCCGTGGCCTCCGGCGTGGGCACCCGCAAAGCCACCACGATCGGCTTCGTCGCTCAGGCAGCACGGTACTTCCGGCTGACGCAGACGGGGTCGGCGGGCAACTGGTGGTCGGTCGGAGAGGTCACCGCGGGGCTCTACAACGACGACTACTCCCTCACACGCACGATGACGTCACGCTTCGGCACGGGAACCACGGCATCGATCGTGGCGACGCATCAGGACACGTGGTTCACGGCCGCCGACCTAGACAACATCCAGGCAGCAGGCATGAACTTCCTGCGCGTCCCCATCGGGTGGAACGTGTTCCTCAACCTCGACGGCACCTGGAAGTCCAACCCCTGGACGAAGATCGACTGGGTCGTCGGCCAAGCGGCGGCACGCGGCATCTACGTGCTCCTCGACCTTCACACCGTCCCCGGTGGCGGCTGCCCGTGGGGTTCCTGCGGCCGTATCGGCCCGAACCCGAACGGATTCTGGGGCAGCGCGACATCCCAGGACTGGGTGGAGGACATCTGGGAGGCCATCGCCACCCGCTACGAGGGCAACCCCGCCGTCGCCGGCTACGACCTCATCAACGAACCGCTGATCGACTACGGAGAGGATGCCGCGGACGTCGCGCAGAAGAGCGACTACTACGACCGGCTCTACGACGCGGTGCGGGCGATTGACCCCGACCACACGATCTTCCTCGGCGCCTTCTTCGGGCTGAACGCCATCGCGCCCCCGTCGACCTACGGCTGGACGAACGTCGTCTACGAATACCACCCGTACGACATGCCCAACTCGAAGGACTGGACCGCGCAGAACCAGCTGGTGACGAACGAGCTGGGCGGTCTCGCCGCGAAGCTGTCGAACCCCGGCGTCCCGATCTACTACGGCGAGTACTCGCTGTACTACAACGACGACGTGTGGGCGCGGTTCATGGCGGGTCTCAACGCCGCAAACGTCTCGTGGTCGAACTGGACCTACAAGGTCAAGGGCACCGCCGGCGACGGATTCGCGTACTGGGGGATGTACTACAACAACCAGAAGCCGGTCCCCGTCATCAACAGCGACGACGCCGCGACCTACCAGGCCAAGCTCGGCCAGTTCGGAACCCCGAACTTCACCGCGAACACGCGGTTCATCGCGACGATCTCGAAGTACGCCGGCGGCCTGGGCACGTTCTCCCCGACCGCGATCAGCCACAGCGGCTGGACGACGACGGCCTCGTCGACGGCTGCCGGGTCGTCTACGGCTGCGGGCATCGACGGTGCGAACGGCGCGTCGTGGCAGAGCGGTCAAGCGATGGCGGGCGGCGAGTGGTACCGGATCGACATGGGATCAGCCCAGACCGTCGCCATGGTCACCGTGCAGACCGCAAGCGGGTCCCGTTGGGACTACCCCCGCGGGTTCACCGTCGAGGTTTCGACGAACGGCACCAGCTGGACGACCGCGGCGACGGGCATCGCGTACGGCTGGAAGCGGCCGATCTCGATCGCTCCGACCACGGCCCGCTACATCCGGATCACCCAGACCGGCACGGCACCTCAGTGGTGGACGATCGACGACATCACCGTCTACTCGTCGTACTGATCCGCCGCTGCTCCCTCCCGGCGGCGCCGAAGGCGCCGCCGGGCACCACCACCCGAAAGGAAACCTCAATGAAGAGAATGCACTGGCTCGTCGCGGGTGCCGGCGTGCTCGCACTGGGCCTGGCCGGCTGCTCCTCGTCCGGCGACAGCCCCTCGGACGCGGACGACGGCGAACTCACCGTATGGGTCATGGGCGACAGCTCCGAGCACTTCGACACCCTCATCGCGCCGTTCGAGGAGGAGAGCGGCATCGAGGTCGAGAGCGTCGCGATCCCCTGGGACAGCGTCGATCAGAAGTTCACGACGGCCGTCGCGTCCGGAGACGGGCCCGATGTCCTCCAGATCGGGCTCTCGAAGCTGCGCACCTACGCCGATAGCGGCGCACTGCTCACCCTCGACGACCAGACGATCGCCGACTACCCGAATCTCGCGGCAACCAACTTCATCGACGGCATTGCCGGCGACGCGACCGCGATCGAGGGCGAGATCGTATCGGCGCCCTGGGTGTCCGACACGCGGGTACTGTTCTATCGGTCCGACATCCTCGCCGAGGCCGGGATGGACACACCCCCCGCGACGTGGGACGAGTTGCGCGAGGCGGCGAAGACCCTCGCGGGTCGGGGCGACGGGCAATACGGGTACTACATCCCCCAGTGGGACAGCGCCCTGCCGGTCGTCATGACGTGGGACCAGGGCGGCGACATCGTCGCGGACGGGGCGATCGACTTCGACACCCCCGAGTTCGCGCAGGCCGTCGACCTGTACACCGGGCTCTACGCCGACGGCAGCGTGCCGACCAACAGCGACTTCGATCAGACGCAGGGCTTCGTGTCGGGCATCACCCCGATGCTGGTCAGCGGCCCCTACCTGGGGGCGGCGATCGCGGATGCCGCGCCCGAACTCGACGGCAAGTGGAGCGTGACGACGATCCCCGCGGGGACCGACAGCACGTCGCTGCTGGCCGGCTCCAACCTCGGAGTGTGGGGTGCGACCGACAACCAGTCCGGAGCGCTCGAACTGCTCGACTACCTCTCGCAGCCCGAGGTCCAGGTCCAGTGGTACGAGCTCGACGGCCAGCTGCCGACGGTCAAGGCGGCGCTCGCCGACGACGCGCTCACCGGTGACCCGCTCGTCGCGGTGTACTCCGAGCAGCTCGCGAACTCGCGTCTGCTGCCGCTCGTGCCCAACTGGGACGGCGAGACGGGGAAGGCGCTGCTGGACGCGCTGAACTCGATCGTCCTCACCGGCGCGGACCGAGATGCCGCGATGGAGACACTGTTCACGACCACGGCCGGAACACCGGCCAACTGAGATCGAACCGGGGTGCGGGGTGGTGCGCTCGGCACCACCCCGTTCCCCGACTATGAGGACATGAAGACCCGACTCACGCCCTACGTGTTCATCACGCCGGCGATGCTCCTGCTCATCGCCTTCGGCGTCCTGCCGATCGCGGTGGCGCTCGTGGTGAGCTTCACCGACATGAACCTCGCCGGCCTGGGCAACTGGTCGCGCATCCAGTTCATCGGGACCGCCAACTATGAGGCGCTGTTCGCGGACGCCGCGTTCTGGCAGGCCCTCGGCAACACCGCCGTCTTCGCGATCCTCGGGGTCCCGAGCGTCATCGCGGTATCGCTGGTCGTTGCTCTCGCCCTGAACCGCTCGCAAAGGCGATTCTTCCGGGTGCTCCGGTCGTTCTACTTCGTACCGGCGATCACCGCGATCGTCGCCATCGCCTTGGTCTGGGGATACCTGTTCAACACCCAGTTCGGGCTGTTCAACTACCTGCTGTCGGTGGTCGGGCTCCCGCCGGTCCCATGGCTTTCGGATCCGGTGGTGGTGAAGTTCTCGGTCGTCCTCGTCGCGGTGTGGCGCGGTCTCGGGCTCAACATCATCATCTTCCTCGCCGCCCTGCAGGGCGTGCCGAAGGAGTACCTGGAGGCGGCGGCGATCGACGGTGCCTCGGGCTTGCGGCGCACCGTGTCCATCGTCATTCCGCTGCTGCGCTTCGCGATCTTCTTCGTGACGATCACGACGATCATCGCGTGGCTGCAGTTCTTCGACGAGCCGTTCGTGCTCACCAAGGGCGGACCGCTCGGGGCCTCGACATCCATCTCGCTCTTCCTCTACCAGGAGGGCTTCTCGTCGAGCCAGTTCGGCTATGCCAGCGCCGGATCGGTCGTGCTGTTCGCGATCATCGCGGCCGTGACCATCGCCCAGCTGCGACTGAGGAGGGTCGATGTCGACTACTGAGCTGCTCATCCGCGGCACCCGGCAGATCTCCGCCGAGCCCGAGCCTCGCCGTCGTGCCCCACGCGGGCGCACCGGCACGATCGTGATCGGGGCGTTCCTGGCCGTCGGCGCGCTCGTGACGGCGTTCCCGTTCCTGTGGATGGTGTTCGCGTCGGTCAAACCGCGCAGCGAGTCCGTGGCGTACCCGCCGCAGCTGCTGCCGAAGCAGCCGACGTTCGAGTACTACGTGCAGCTGTTCGCACAGCTCGACTTCGGCCGCTACCTGCTCAACACTCTCCTGATCGTCGCGATCTGCATGGTGGGTCTGCTACTCATGGCGGCGGCGGGCTACGGGTTCGCGAAGTTCTCATTCCCCGGGCGCGACGCCCTGTTCTTCCTGGTGCTGGTGACGATGATGATCCCCGGCCAGGTCACGATGATCCCGAGCTACCTCATCCTCAACGGCATGAAGCTGACGAACACGCTCATCGGCATCGCATTGCCCATGCTGGTGTCGGGGTTCGCGGTCTTCCTGTTCCGCCAGTTCATGACGACGATCCCCACCGAGGTGCTCGAGGCAGCCCGCATCGACGGCGCCGGTGAGTGGCGCATCTTCTTCCGCATCGTGCTGCCCATGTCGGGTCCGATTCTCGCGGTGCAGGTCGTTCTGACCTTCATCGCCGGATGGAACAGCTTCCTGTGGCCTCTCATCATCGCGAACGATCAGAACTTGTACACGCTCTCGGTCGGACTGTCGCTCCTCAACCAGCAGATCGCCACCAATCCCTCGCTGCAGATGGCCGCGTCCACCGTGATGGTGGTCCCGATCCTCATCGTCTTCGTCGTCTTCCAGCGCTACGTCGTCCAGGGCTTCGCCCTCTCCGGTCTCAAGTAAGGATGCCGATGACACAGCTATACCGTCCAGGACTGGTCCGAGCCGAAGGAGCTCGCCTCGTCGATGACGCCGGTCCGCTGCTGCTGCGAGGCGTCGGTCTGGGCAACTGGCTCCTCCCCGAAGGGTACATGTGGAAGTTCGGCGACGAGCAGGCCTCGCCCCGCCAGATCGAGCGACGAATCGAACAGCTGGTCGGACCGGTGTACGCCACGGAGTTCTGGCGACGCTTCGCGGATACGTTTATCACGGAAGACGACTTCGCCTTCATTGCCCGCCTCGGGTTCGACCATGTACGACTCCCGATCAACGCACGGGGCCTCATCGACGACGCCGGCCGTCCCCGGGAACCTGGTTTCGAGCTCGTCGAGCGCGCGGTCACATGGGGCGAGCAGTCCGGACTGCGTATCCTGCTCGACCTCCACGGTGCGCCCGGCGGGCAGACGGGCACGAACATCGACGACTCGCCCCACGGCAAGCCCGAGCTGTTCATGTCTGCCGACCATCGGCGCCACACGATCGCGCTGTGGCGTGAGCTCGCCGCGCGATATGTCGACCGCGACGCGGTGCTCGGCTATGACTTGCTCAACGAGCCACTTCCTGGGAAGTGGCAGCACCGCTACGCCGACGACCTCGTCGAGCTCTATCGACAGCTCACCTCCGCCATCCGTGAAGTCGATGACCGCCACCTCATCATGTACGAGGGGAGCCACTGGGCCACCAACCCCGACCCGGTCTCGACGCGGTTCGACGACAACGAAGTCGTGCAGTTCCACCGCTACTGGTGCCCGCCCGACGAGACCAGCATCGACGCGTTCCTGCGGCTTCGGGATGATCTTGACGTTCCCATCTACATGGGCGAAGGCGGTGAGAACACCCCGGCGTGGGTCTTCGCCGCGACCCGGCTGTACGAACGGCACGACATCGGCTGGAACTTCTGGCCGTGGAAGAAGCTCGACACAGTGACGTCGCCGATGTCGGCCAGGCCGCCACACGGGTGGGACGCCATCGCCGATCCGGCGAGGACGCCATCGCCTGAACACGCTCGGCGGATCCTCGACGAGTTTCTGGATGCGGTCGCCGTCTCGAACTGCGACCTGCGCGCCGAGATCGTGGATGCGCTGTTCGGCCGAACGGTGCGTCAGCTCCCCGGATGGGCAGGGGTGCGGGATGAGGAAGAGGCATCCATCGAGGACCTCCTCGGTGCTGTCGTGCCCGACGGGTTCTGGAGCAACCCGGACGAGTCTCGCCACAACGCCGGCGAGGTCACCGCGGTGGAGCTCGTGGCCGGGCAGCAGCTGGGGTTCGCTCTCTCGGATGAGCCGCGCGAGATCCGGGTCGACGCGGACCCTGCCGACGCCGTCACCGCCCGATGGGCTGCGGGAAGCCTCACCCTGCACGCCGTCGACCGCGTGCGAGTGCGCGGCATCGAGGTAGCGGTATGACGGGCTATCTTCGAAGCATGAGACCGCGCGACTCCCGCGGCGACGCCGGCGGTCGCGAGTCGGCGACAGTCACGTCGCTGCGGCATCACAACCGCGCAGCGGCGTTGCGGTTCATCCTTCGCGAACGCGAGACGACGCGGGCCGACCTTGCGCGCAGTTGCGGGCTCTCAGTGGCGTCCGCGGCCAACATCGCGGCAGAGCTGATCGACGATGGGCTCGTGGTCGAGAACGGCTCGATGGCATCACGCGGCGGACGCCCGATCGCGGTGCTCTCCCCGAATGCCGACGGCGCGTACGCGATCGGCGTGGACGTCGGGGAGCGGGGCGTCGCCGTCGAGCTCTTCGACCTCAAGCTGCAGATGGTGGATCGGGAATTCCGTGGTGGGCAGCGACAGGAGTCGCCCGATGACATCCAGCGCGATCTCCGGGAGGCGATCGATGCGCTCCGCGCGCGCAACTCCGACCGATGGGGGCGCGTCCTCGGCATCGGCCTCGGCCTTCCCGGCGTCGTCGAAGAGTCCGCCACGGGAGAACAGACGCTGTATGCGCAGAGCCTCGGTTGGGATCCGCACCCCATCCCCGCCGGACTCGACGACCGGCTTCCCGTGTTCGCCGACAACGGCGCCAAGACGCAGGCCCGCGCCGAGCTCTGGTACGGCGCCGCGCGCGGCATCGATCATGCTCTGGTCGCCCTGCTCGGCCGTGGCGTCGGGCTCGGGGTCATCACGGGCGGCGAGCTGTACCGCGGCGCCTACAGCGGCGCCACCGAGTGGGGGCACACCAAGATCCGCTACGACGGGGAGGTGTGCCGATGTGGGCAGCGCGGCTGCGTCGAGGCGTACATCGGTGCCGACGCTTTGCTGGAGGCGTGGGGCCGACGAGGCGGCGTATTCGAGGGCACCGGGTGGCACGCGATCGGAGCGCTCCTCGACGCCTCACAGAACGATCGCGCAGCGAGCGAGGTCCTGGGCGCGGGAATCGATGCCCTCGGGGCCGCATTGGGAAGCATGGTCAATCTCACCAACCCCGAGCGGATCGTACTGGGCGGATGGGTTGGGATGAGGCTGATGGAGCACCACCACGACCAGATCGACGAGGCCGTGCGCCGCAACAGCCTCGACCGCCTCGCCACCCAATTCGAACTCGTCCCTGCCTCTTTCGGCGGTGACACTGTCGCACTCGGATCGGCCCTCATGCCCGTCGAGGCGCTCATCGACACCCCGCGCAGCGAGCTCCTCATCACCCGCGGCTGAGACAGGCCATCTCCCGCAGTTCAGGAGGTGGAGGGACTCGGTTGGCTGTCGTGTCGAGCGACCGAGCAACGCGCCGCTTGATGTCACCCGTTCGTGCCTCGTCGAAGCACTTCTGGACGTCCAGGTTGCTCTCCTCGACCTGTGCCAGGACGGTCTCAGCGTCCTTTCCGGGCTCGACGCCGATCTCCGTCAGGCACGTGCGCTACCTGACGAACGTCGTGCTCGGTCTCTAACTCGGCATATTGCTGCTGGTAGCGAAGGAGCATCACGACGCCCAGGGCGGCTACGCACAGCCAGAGAGCTGACATGGTGAGACCCACCCAGACTGATGTGCCGGTGCTCATGATGGCGACGCCTCCCGCCACTCCCAGCAGCCCGAACGCCAGGAACGTCGTTCCGAACGCGCGGAGAAGTCCGAGGGCGTGCCGCTGCTGAATCAGCGGCCAGGGTCCGACGTGCTCCGATGTCATGCGTCCAGTCCACTACCTGACGCACGGCCGTGACGGACCTTGACAAACGGGTCCGACGGAGCATTGCGCCGCTGGGCTACTGGCTGCTTCGTCGAACGCGGATCCTCGGCCGTGCTCGGGAGCTGCCGGCTACGCAGGGGTTCATCCCCGCGTCACGGTGCCCTTCTCTTCGGCTCGGCGTGGTCCAGGGCGTCGGCGGGTCAGCTCCGGAGAACGGAGTCCAGCAAGCCCGGGAACAGCTCGTCGAGATCCTCGCGCCGGAGCGTCAGCATCCGCCCGCGCCCGTTCGGTTCGTTGCGGATGACGCCGGCCTCGCGGAGGACCTTCATGAAGTGCGACTTGGTCGACTTCGGCAGGCTCGGGTCTGTGGCATGGCAGGCCGCCATGTCGAGGGGGCCATCGGCGAGCTGGCGCGCAATCGCAAGGCGCTCGGGGTCGCTGAGCGCGAAGAGCACATCCGTGAGCTGGATCTCAGAGCGCTCGGGGTGCGGAAGATCGCCGGACATGGTTCGAGAATAGTTGAACAATCGCGAGAAAGCACGTACGCTCCGATAGTTCGAGAAAACTCGAACCCCGAGGGGAGCCGTTATGACCACCACCGCCTCCAGCCCCGTCTTCGCGCGAACGAAGAGCGGTGGACCACTCCCGCGTGGCACTCGTTTCGGCTTCGTCCTCGCCATCGTGGCTCAGATCCTGATGATGGTCGGGGCGAGTGCGCCCTCGCCGTTCTACCCGGTGCTGGCGCAGCGGGTCGGGTTCGATGCGGCCGTCATCGGTGGGGTGTTCGCCGTCTACGCGGGGGCGCTGCTTCTCACGCTGCTGACAGCCGGCTCGCTCTCGGACCACATCGGCCGCCGCCCCGTGGTGATCGCAGGGTTCGTGCTGCTGGCGGGGAGCATGTTCGTGTTCTGGCATGCGGATGCCGTGGCATTGCTGTTCTTCGCCCGGACTCTGCAGGGTGTGGCGAGCGGTCTGCTCATGTCGGCGCTGTCGGCGACCGTCCTCGACTTCGCGCCGAACGGACGCACGGGGGTCGCCGGGCTCTGGAACGCACTGAGCGCCGGCATCGGGCTCGCGCTCGGGGCACTGGTCGCGGGCGTGCTGCTCGACGTGAGCGGCGAGGCGCTGCTCGACGTGTTCGCTCCACTGACTGCCCTGTATGCGGTGCTCGCAGTGTCGTTCTTGCTGGTCCCCGAGACTGCGCCTCGCACGTCAGGGGCGTGGGGGTCGTTGCGCTTCCGGTTGACTGTTCCGTCGGCGATCCGCGCGGACTTCTGGCGCGGAGCTCCGGCCGTGGTCGCCGGATGGGCGACAGGCGGCCTGTTCTTGTCGCTCGGCGCCAGCATCGTCCGCGGCGAGCTGGGTGGCGAGGCGCACTTCTGGCAGGGGCTCGGAGTCGTGCTGCTCGCCGGAGTCGGCGCCCTGACGGCGTTCGTGCTGCGCAAGCGCACCGCTCGGACGCTGGTGCTGTTCGGCACGGCCGCGCTCGGCACAGGGACACTGTTGTCGCTGGTCGCCCTCGGCGTGGGGTCGCTGCCGTTCTATCTCGTGGCCACCGCGGTGACCGGAATGGGTTTCGGAACCGGGTTCTCGGGTGTGATCGCCTCTCTGGCCCCGCGGATTCCGGCGACCCAGCGGGCGGACACCTTCGCGGCGCTGTATGTGCTGGCCTACCTCTCGTTCGGTGTGCCCGCGGTCATCGCCGGGGCGCTCGTGGGGGCTGTCGGCCTGGGCGCCGTGGTCGTGGGATACGGCGTCGTCGTGGTCGGGCTGGCGGGAGTCGCCTTCGGGTTGCGCGTGCGGCGGGGAGAGTGACGGATCGCGAGACCTCTCAGAGGTGGAGCACGCCTTCGGCGACGACGATGCCCGAGCCGGACAGTTCGACATGGTCGCCGTCGACGACGACCTGCAGGATGCTGGGGCGGCCGATCGCCCGTCCCTGCTCGATGCGGATCGGCGTGTGCGGTGAGGCGAGGCCATCGCGGACGAGGAGTGCGGCGAGCGGACCGGCGGCGGTCCCCGTCGCCGGGTCCTCGACGATGCCGACAGTGGGGTTGAAGAAGCGGGAGTAGGCGTGCAGCCCGTCGTGCGCGTCCTCGGTGGAGTAGACGTAACAGCCCTCGGCTCCTGCCTGGGCGAGGAGCGTGCGCAGGTGGGCGGCATCCGGTTCTGCGCGGTCGACGTCCGACCGGGAGGCCAGCGCGAGGAGCAGGTGTCCGGCGCCTGTCGAGACGACCTCGGCCGGTCGCCGCCCCTCCACGAGCGCGGCGGGATCGACGCCGAGCGCGACCGCGAACTCCGCGACGGCGTCGACGCGGCCGAGGAAGCGGGTGCGTGCGTGGCGCATCGAGACCCGGACGCGTCCGTCGTCGGTCCTGCCGACGCGGACGGGCAGGACGTCGTCGCCGATCTGCTGGGCGAACTCCGCGCGCTCGGGATCCAGCAGGCCCGCTTCGGCGAGCCAGATCCACGCCCCCATGGCGTTATGGCCGGCCCCGAGCACCTCCGCCCCGGCGACCGTGAAGGAGCGCAGGCGGTGGTCGGCGCCGGGCAGCGTGGGCGTCACGAGGAATGTCGTCTCGGACTGGTTGAACTCTCGCGTGATCGCGCGCATGCGCTGCTCATCCAGGTCGTCCGCGTCGGGGACGAGCGACAGCGGGTTGCCGGTCAGCGGGGACTCGGCGAACACGTCGATCCACCAGAAGCGCTTGTCGACCACGGCGTCCTCCTTCTCGTGCCTCCACACTATGGACCGGCATCCCCCGCCACGACCGTGGTGGGGGCACGTGACCTCGTGTGACACACCCCGTTCGTGACGGGATGTGACGGACGGGCTCGGCCAGACGGTCTGCGTCGTCGACAGTGAACATGTCGTCGTCGGTCTGCAAGGAGGAGACATGACTCTCACCGACACCGGGGTCCCCTCGGCATGACCGCTCACGCAGACCACCCCGTCGCTGCGGCGGACCAGCGGATCAGCCTCGACTGGTTCCTTCCGCTCACGGGCGACTCGCGCACCGACCTCAGCCTCGGCAGCGCCACGAACAACGACCCGCTGCACAAGCCGGTGGCCCAGCGGGCGGCGACGATCCCCTACCTCTCGCAGGTGGCCCGCGCCGCCGAGTATCTGGGCTACGAGGCCGTCCTCATCCCCACCGGAAGCGGCAACGAAGAGAGCTGGACGATCTCTGCCGCCCTCTCGCAGCACACGCGCTCGCTCGAGTACCTGGTCGCGGTGCGCCCGGGTCTCATCTCGCCGACGATTCAGGCGCAGCTGGCATCGACCTTCCAGAACATCAGCGACGGCCGGCTGCGGATCAACGTCGTCGTCGGCGGCGAGGACATCGAGCAGCGACGGTACGGCGACCATGTCGGCCACGATGACCGGTACCGTCGTGCCGCGGAGTACCTCGGCATCCTGCAGCGTCTGTGGTCCGGAGAGCGCGTCACGCACCGCGGCGAGTTCTTCGACATCGAGGACGCGTACATCGCGCCACCGCTGCGGGTGCCGCCCGTCTACCTGGGCGGCTCGTCCGACGCGGCCATCGACGTCGCGGCCGAGCATGCCGACGTGTACCTCACGTGGGGGGAGCCGCCGGCGCAGGCCGGCGAGAAAATCGAGCGCGTGCGTCAGCGCGCGGCAGCCCGAGGGAGGGTGCTGGGCTACGGCGTCCGGCTGCACGTGATCGCGCGGCCCACGTCGGAAGAGGCCTGGGCGATCGCGGACGGGCTCGTCGCGGGCCTCGACCCGGAGCTGATCGCGCGCCGGCGAGCCGCGTTCGCCGGGTCGGGGTCGGTGGGGCAGCGCCGTCAGCACGCGCTCACGAACGGCGGCACGACGCGCGCGGACCTCGAGATCCATCCGGGACTCTGGGCCGGCGCCGCGCTCGTGCGCGGCGGTGCCGGAACGGCGCTCGTGGGCAGCTACGAAGAGGTCGCCGACCTCATCGGCGAGTACCACGGGCACGGGTTCCGCGAATTCGTGCTGTCGGGTTACCCGCATCTGGAAGAGGCGTACTGGTTCGCCGAAGGGGTTCGGCCGCTGCTCTCGCGGCGCGGGCTGCTCTGACGACACGTCTGCACGGCGTGTGCATCCTCGCGTGACCGCCCATGACGGACTGTTTCGCCGGGCCGTCGACCGGCGAAGGCGGGCTCCCTAGCGTCGAGACATGACCGTTCAGCCCAGCACGAACCGCAGCGTCGAAGAGCACCCGGCGAACCGCACCATCGGCGCGGCCGTCTCATCCGACGACTTCCGATCGCTGTTTCGCGGCCATCCGAGCGGCGTCGCCGTGATCACCGCGACCGGCGCGCAGGGGCCGGTTGCGCTGACGGCCTCGTCGGTGGCGTCCGTCAGCGCGGACCCGCCGCTGCTCGTGTTCTCGGTGTCGGCGCTGTCGTCGGCGACGCCGACCCTGCTCGCGGCGGACTCCATCGTCGTCCACCTGCTGGACGCCGACGACCTCGACATCGCCCGCCTGGGCGCGACCAGCAGCATCGACCGCTTCGCGGACACGGAGTCGTGGGCGCCGCTGCCGACCGGAGAGCCGCTGTTCCGCGGAGTCCGCGCGTGGGTGCGGTGCGCGGTGGTCAGCCGGATGGATGCCGGCGGCTCGACCGTCATCGCCGCCCACGCGCTGCAGGCGCATCTGGCGCGCGATGTCGAGGCCGACGGCGCGAGCGCCGCCCTGGTGTACCACAACCGCAGCTGGCACCGCCTCGGGGAGCACTCCCGCGTCGGCTGAGGCGGCCGACACGCGGCGCGCAGGGAGCAAGGAGCACGAGATGTCCTGGACGCACAGTTACCGCACCGAAGACGCCGGCGACGGCATCCCGGTCCGCCTGCTCGACGCGCGCGACGCCTTCATGGAGGCGCAGCGGACGCTGGAGGCGGCACGTGACGACCTGCTGCGGGCGCACGCCGAGACGAACCGCCTGTGGGGATCGAGCCGCTAGCCGGCACCCGGCATGGGCGGGCTCCGCGGCTGCGGGCCTTCGTTACGCCCTCTGGCGCCGTGAGTCTCCCCGTGTCATCGGGCGTTGGACGCCCCGCCGCCGCGGCGAGATCGTGAGACGGATCGCCCCGGCGCAGAAAGGACCGATCCCGTGACAGAACAGCTGCACCTCGCCATCGCCCTCGAGCGGGCGGGATGGCATCCCGCCGCCTGGCGGGAGGAGACGGCCCGCCCGCACGACCTCACGTCGCCGCGATACTGGCGCGACCTGCTGCGCATCGCGGACGACGCGGGCGTCGCGCTCGCGACGATCGAGGACGCGCTCGCGCTCACCGACAGGTTCGAACAGGTCGACGGGCTCCGCCGCGACCGCGTCCGGGGCCGACTCGACGCCGTGCTCGTCGCCTCGTTCGCAGCGCCGCAGACGCGTCGTATCGGCCTCGTACCCACGGTCACCACCGCGCACCCCGAGCCGTTCCACGTCGCCACAGGGATCCAGACCCTCGACTTCGCCAGTCGCGGCCGCGCCGGCGTGCGTCTGGTCGCCGGAGCCTCTGCAGCCGAGCGGGCGAACTTCGGTCGGCGTGCCTCGGGAGTGGACTCGTTCCCGGCGTCGGGCCGCGTCGAGGATTCGCCCGAGACCGTGGCCGCGTTCCGCGAGGCCGGCGAGTTCGCCGACGTGCTGTCGCGCCTGTGGGACTCCTGGCAGGACGACGCGATCATCCGGGATGCCGCGACCGGACGCTTTCTCGACGCGGACCGCATCCACAACATCGAGTTCGACGGCGAGTTCTTCTCGATCACCGGCGCCTCGATCGTGCCGCGCTCGCCGCAGGGACGACCGCTCCTCACCGTGCTCGCCCACCAGACGGTGCCGTACCGGCTGGCCGCCGAGCACGCCGACCTCGTGTTCGTCACCCCGCGCGACGACCTCGCCGGCTTCGCGTCGAGCGAGATCCTGGCGGAGCTGGATGCCGCCTCCGCCGACGTGCGTGTCGCCCGCGAGCCCCTGCGGGTGTTCGCGGACCTGCTCGTCCTCATCGAGGAGACCGCGTCCGCCGCGCGGCTCGCCGCGGACCGGCTCGACGACCGCGCCGGCGCGGCCCTGACGTCGGACGCGCGCATCGTCGTGGGGACGGCCGCCGACGTCGTGGACGTCGTGCGCGAGCTCGCGGCGGCCGGGTTCGACGGGGTGCGCCTGCGGCCGGCCCGACAGCCGGCCGACGTCATCGCCATCGCGGAGCAGGTCGCGCCGCTGCTGCGCGCGGCCGGTGCGCTGCGCGAGGACGACGGCGCGGGAACGCTGCGCCAGAGCCTGGGCCTCGTCCGCCCCGAGAGCCGCTACGTCCGAGAGAAGGAGTTCGCACTGTGAGCAGCATCCGCCAGATCCACCTCGCCGCCCATTTTCCCGGCGTGAACAGCACCACCGTGTGGACCGACCCGACGGCAGGCAGCCAGATCGACTTCGCCTCCTTCGAGCACTTCGCCGCGACCGCCGAACGCGGGCTGTTCGACTACATCTTCCTGGCCGAAGGGCTGAGACTGCGCGAGCACAAGGGTCGGATCCACGAGCTCGACGTGCTCGGTCGGCCCAACACCCTCTCGATCCTCGCCGCACTCGCGGGGATCACCGAGCACGTCGGGCTGGTCGGCACGCTCAACACGACCTTCAACGAGCCCTACGAGCTGGCGCGTGAGCTCGCGACCCTCGATCACCTGTCGGGAGGGCGAGCCGGATGGAACGCCGTGACGAGCTCGGATGCCTTCCACGGGGCGAACTTCCGGCGCGGCGGCTATCTCGACCACGCCGACCGGTACGAGCGGGCGCGGGAGTTCGCGGCGCTCGCCAAGGAGCTGTGGGACTCGTGGCCGGAGCGCGGGGTGCGCGCCGACGCCGGCACCGGCGTGTTCCTCGACGACGACGTGCCGGCGCGCGTGCGGCACCGCGGCGCCCAGTTCGACGTCGACGCATTTGTTCGACGTGCCGCGATCCCCGCAGGGCCGGCCGGTCATCGTGCAGGCGGGCGACTCCGCCGACGGCCGGCGGTTCGGCGCCGAGCATGCCGAGGTGATCTTCTCGCTGCACACGGGCTTCGACGACGCGCGCGCGTTCTACGACGACGTCAAGGGGCAGCTCGCCGCCTACGGGCGCGAGGAGGACTCGCTGAAGATCCTGCCGGCCGCCACGTTCGCGATCGGCGACACCGACGAGGAGGCGCGCGAGCGTTCCCGTGAGATCGCCCTCCAGCAGGTGCGGCCCGAGGTCGCCCTCACGTACGTGGAGCAGGTCTGGGGCCGCGACCTCTCCGGCTACGACCCCGACGGTCCCCTGCCCGATATCGACCCCGACACGGGGTCCGAGACGGCGCGAGGCTGGGCCAACCGGCATGCGGCGGTTCGCGCGCGCATCGCGAAGCTGCGCGAGCTCTCGGAGACCGAGGGGCTCAGCATCCGCGAGACCGTGATCCGGCTGACCGCGACCCACACCTTCGTCGGGACGCCCGAACGGATCGCCGGCGAGATCGACCGGTACGTGCAGGGGCGCGCGACCGACGGGTTCACGATCGTGGGCCATCTCTCCCCGCACGGTCTGGACGAGTTCGCCGCGCGGGTCGTTCCGCTGCTGCAGGAGCGCGGCTCGTACCGCGAGTCCTACGACGAGGGGGCGACGCTGCGCGACCTGCTGGGGCTGCCCGCCCCGACGACGGCGCCGGCCCCGGCGCTCGCAGCGCGATGACCGGGCGCCCGCGCCTGCTGTTCGTCGGAGCGGGGCCGCGGGCGGCGATGCTGCTGGAGCGCGTGCTGGCGCGCACCGACGAGCAGACGCAGCTCGACATCGATCTCGTCGACCCGTTCCCGCCCGGCGCGGGGCGGATCTGGCGGCACGCGCAGTCGCCGCTGCTCAAGCTCAACTCGATGACACGAGACGTCACCGTGTTCACCGACGACTCGTGCACGATCGACGGGCCGGTGCGCCCGGGGCCGTCGCTCAGCGAATGGCTCGGGCTGTGGCGCGACGGCGCACTGCCCGACGTCGCCCTGGACGAGCTGTCGGCGGCCGAGGCGCGCGTGCTCGAACCCACGGGGTTTCCGACGCGCCGCCTGCACAGCCACTATCTCGACTGGTTCTTCCGGCGCACGGTCGCCGGCGCCCCGGCGGGGGTGCGCATCCGGGTTCTCGCCGGCACCGTGGTCGCGGTGCGTGCCGCGGCGCGTGGCCGACACGTCGCTGCGCTGGCTGACGGCGGCGAGATCGAGGCGGATGCCGTCGTCTACTGCCTCGGCCACACCGAGCGCGACCTCGACCCGGCCTCGTCGGCGCTGGCTGCGGCATCCACTCGTCTGGGGCTGCAGTACGTGCCACCCGCGTTCACCGCGGACGCCGACCTGTCGCGGCTGGCCGAGGGCGGGGACGTGATCGTGCGCGGCATGGGGCTCGCCGCCGTCGACCTCGTCGTGCTGCTCACCCAGGGTCGCGGCGGGAGGTTCGATCGCGACGCCGACGGTTCGCTGCGCTACCGCGCGTCGGGTCGTGAACCGCGCCTGCACCTCGGCTCGCGACGCGGGGTGCCGTACCGGTCGAAGGTCACCTCATCGCTGCAGGGCGATCCTCCGCAACGCGAGGTGCTCACCCCCGCGGCAGTGGCGGCGCTCATCGATGCCGGGCATCCCCTCGACTTCGAGCGCGACGCATGGCCGCTCATCGCCGGCGAGCTGCTGCACGGGCACTACCGCGAGCTCTTCACGGGGCATCCGGGTCGCGTCTCGGGCACGTGGGAGGAGTTCCGGCAGGTGCTCCGCGCGCATGCGTGGGACGACCCCGGCCTGCGTGCCGCGATCGACGCCGTCGTGCCCGATCCGCTCGATCGGTTCGACGTCGCCGCGTTCGACAGGCCGTTCGACGGCGTCCAGTTCGCCGACGCCGACGACGTCCAGCAGCGGGTGCGGGCGCACGTCGCACAGGACCTGCAGCTGCGGACGACGCAGGAGCGCAGCCCGGCGCAGGGCGTGTTCATCGCCGCGCTGCTGTCGTTCATGGCGCTGGCCGAGATCCCGAAGGAGCGGTGGAACGCGCGTTCGCGCGCCCACACCCTCCCGGTCCGGTGGCACACGTTCTTCAGCTACCTCGCGAGCGGACCGCCACCGCACCGCCTCGAGGAGCTGCTCGCGCTCGCCGACGCGGGGGTCGTGCGCTTCCTCGGCCCCGACATCGAGGTGACCGCCGGGGAGCGCGGGTTCGTCGCGACGGGTCCGCACGGTGCGGGCGAGACCGTCGCCGGCGCGCTCGTGGACGCCTGGCTGCCTGCCGCCGACGCCGCGATCAGCACCGACCCCGCGCTGCGCGAGCTCGCGACCGTTCACGGGAGCGCGCTGCGCGTCGTGGATGCCGAGTACGACGGGACTCTCGGCCGCGTCCGGGTCACCGACGAGGGCAGGGTCGTGCGGCATGACGACTCGGTCCGCGACGCGCTGTTCGCGATCGGCCCGTTCACGTCGCAGACCGAGGCGGGCGCCTTCACCCGACCCGGAGCGAACTCGCTGTCGCTGCGGCAGAACGACCGGGTCGCGGCGGCTGTCGCCGCGCACCTGGGCGTGGCCGTGCCGGTCGCGCCCGCGACCGGCACCCTTGCCTGAGCGCAGGGAGCCCTGCAGCTGGATGTGACGCCGGATGACGGCCCGTGACCACCCGCGACACCGATTCACGCCGCATGACACGACCGGTGGAGGCGCGCGCAGCGCCTCGGCGACGCTGTAGCGACGCGCCGGGCATCCCGATCGCGATCCCTGACACAGCTTCTGGAGACACCATGTCGTTCACCCGACCCCGTACCGCCGCGCTCGCGGCGATCGGAGCCGTCGCGCTCGCGCTCACCGCGTGCGCGAGCGGCTCCGGAGCCCCCGCCCCCTCCGCGTCCGCGGACGCGGAGCCCACCAGCGGCGGCAACCTCACGTTCGCGATCTCGGTCGACAGCCAGTGCATCGACCCCCAGCAGGTCGGCAACAACGACGCGATCGCCATCGCCCGCCAGACCGTCGCATCGCTCACGATCCAGGATCCCGAGACGGGCGACATCCTGCCGTGGCTCGCCGAGGACTGGAAGGTGAACGACGACGCCACGAGCTTCACCTTCACGCTGCAGGACGGTCCCACCTACGCCGACGGAGAGTCCATCGACGCGGCATCCGTCAAGACGAACTTCGAGGCCATCGTCGCGCTCGGCGCGAAGGCGACGCTGGGCTCCTCGTATCTCGCCGATCTCGACAGCATCGACGTCGTCGACCAGCACACCGTCACGATCAACTTCACCCAGCCGAACGCGCAGTTCCTGCAGGCCACGTCGACCTTCACGCTCGGTCTGCTCTCGCCCGCGACGGCAGCGGTCAGCCAGGCCGATCGGTGCCTCGGGAACTACATCGGCTCCGGCCCGTTCTCGGTGCAGAGCTACACCCCCAACGAGGGGGCCGTGCTGGAGCGCCGCGACGGCTACGACTGGGGTCCCTCGATCGCAGGGCACACCGGCGAGGCCTACCTCGACACCATCACCTACAAGGTGATCCCCGAATCCGGCAACCGGACCGGCAGCCTGCAGTCCGGGCAGATCGACGCCACCACGGGCATCGCCACCGCCGACGCCGTGCTGTTCGAGGGCGACGATTTCTGGAGCCTCAACCGCGCCAACCCGGGCTCGGTGTACAACCTGTTCGCCAACCAGTCCACCGAGAAGCTCTCGGACGAGAACGTGCGACTGGCGATCCAGAAGGGCATCGACCGCGAGCAGATCACGTCGACCCTGCTCGGACCGGACGACAAGCCGGCGGTGTCGCCCCTCGCCTCGTCGACGCCCTACTTCACCGACCTGAGCGACGTGCTCGAGTACGACCCGAAGGGCGCCGAGAAGCTCCTCGAGAAGTCGGGCTGGACCGTCGGCGACGACGGTATCCGCGAGAAGGACGGCCAGAAGCTCAGCTTCCACGTCACGTACTGGCAGTCGCCCAAGGAGATCCTCGAACTCGTGCAGCAGCAGCTGCGCCAGATCGGCGTCGACCTGCAGCTGACCTTCGCGAGCATCGCCGACGTGCAGGCCGCGAACGCCGACGGCACGTACGACTTCTCGTACGGCAACCTGA
>PJUC01000234.1_pt1 | contig 31853 bp, 32 predicted proteins | sample 1512161 | NCBI WGS metagenome assembly PJUC01 (sample SAMN08177676, study PRJNA422409) | Soil metagenome, whole genome shotgun sequencing project. | isolation source: Soil enriched on filter paper | place: USA: Madison | collected 2015-01-15
CCCGAACTCGTGGAGGTGCGCGGCGAGGTGTTCATCCCCGTCGCGGCGTTCGCTCGGCTCAACGCGCTCCAGGCCGACATGCGCGACCGCGCCGTCGAAGAGACGAGGGCGCGCAGCCGCGCGTTCGACGAAGAGAAGGCGCGGCTGAGCGCCGAGAGACGGTTCCCGTCGTTCGCCAACCCCCGCAACGCCGCGTCGGGCGGACTGCGGCAGCAGCTCGACAAGAAGGACGGGCTGGAACTCGAGGCCGGGCAGGCCCGGCTCGACTCGCTCCGGCTCTTCGTCCACGGCATCGGCGCGTGGAGCCGGCCGCCCGTCGACTCGCAGAGCGAGACCTATGCCCTGCTTGCCGAGTGGGGGCTGCCGACGAGCCCGTATTTCCGCACCACCGACGACATCGACGGGGTGCTCGACTTCGTCGCGTACTACGGCGAGCACCGGCACGACGTCGAGCATGAGATCGACGGCATCGTCGTGAAGGTCGACGAACTGGCGCTGCACGACGAGCTCGGTGCCACCAGCCGCGCGCCGCGCTGGGCGATCGCGTACAAGTACCCGCCCGAGCAGGTGAACACGAAGCTGCGCGACATCGTCGTGTCGGTCGGCCGCACGGGTCGTGCGACGCCGTACGCCGTCATGGCACCCGCCCGCGTTGCCGGCTCGGTCGTGCGCCAGGCGACCCTGCACAATCAGGACGTCGTGCGGGCGAAGGGCGTGCTCATCGGCGACACCGTGGTGCTGCGCAAGGCCGGTGACGTGATCCCCGAGGTGCTGGGCCCCGTCGTCGAGCTGCGCGACGGGACCGAGCGCGAGTTCGTCATGCCGGCGGACTGCCCCGAGTGCGGGTCGCCGCTGCGCCCGGCCAAAGAGGGCGACATCGACCTGCGCTGCCCGAACTCCCGCTCCTGCCCCGCGCAGGTGCGCGGCCGCGTGGAGCACATCGGGTCCCGCGGCGCCCTCGACATCGAGGTGCTCGGCGAGGTGACCGCGGCCGCGCTCACGCAGGCGGAGGCCCCGGCGACGGCGCCCCTGGAGACCGAGGCGGGCCTGTTCTCACTCTCGCTCGACGACCTCGTGCCGATCTCGGTCATCGTGCGCGACGCCGAGACGGGCGAACTCAAGGTCGACGACGAGACCGGCGAGCCGGTGCGGCGCGCGCCGTTCCGGCGCAACCCCACGCCCGCCGAGAAGAAGCAGGGTGTTCAGGGTCCGCAGCCGTCCGCGGCTGCGGTGAAGCTCCTGGCGGAGCTCGAGAAGGCGAAGACGAAAGACCTCTGGCGTCTGCTCGTCGCGCTCAACATCCGGCATGTGGGACCCGTGGCCGCGCGTGCGCTCGCGCAGTGGTTCGGCTCGTTGGATGCCATCCGCACCGCCGACCGCGAGCAGCTCGCCCAGGTCGAAGGCGTCGGCGGCATCATCGCGGACTCGCTGCTCGAGTGGTTCGAGGTCGACTGGCACCGCGACATCGTCGACGAGTGGACGCGTGCCGGCGTGCAATGGGCGACGCCCGGCCATCCAGGCCCCGGCGCTGCCCTCGTCGTCGGGGGAGTGCTCGAAGGCCTCACCGTCGTCGCGACGGGATCGCTCGAGGGCTACACCCGGGAGGGTGCGCAGGAGGCGATCCTGAACGCGGGCGGCAAGGCGGCGTCGAGCGTCTCGAAGAAGACGGACTTCGTGGCCGCGGGGCCGGGCGCCGGCTCCAAGCTCGCGAAGGCCGAAGAGCTCGGCGTCCGCATCCTGGACGCGGACCAGTTCCGCATCCTCGTGACGGAGGGCCCCGCGGCGCTCGACGCCCTGGATCCCGACGCCGGCTGAAGATCGTGGGCGGGAGCCGACGTCGTCGAGGAGGGACGCAACGTGGGTCAGTGGCTGTATCGCATCGTTCCGACGCGTCCCGGCATGCTGACCGAGGCGACGGCAGATGAGACGCGTCTCGTCGGCGACCATTTCGCGTATCTGGTCTCTCTCCGTGACCAGGGCGTCCTGATCCTCGCCGGTCGCACGCAGGAAGTCGACGGGACCTTCGGGATCGTCATCTTCGAGGCGGACGACGAAGCGGCTGCGCGGGCTGTCCTGGCCGCGGATCCGGCCGTCGCCGGAGGCGTGTTCGCGGCGAGCCTGCACCCGTACGCGGTGGCGGTGGCGCGGGCGGACCTCGCCGGCCCGTCGGACTCAGTGTCGTAGGTATGTTCTAACGTCGATCCCATCGACGAAAGGACCCCCATGATCACCGCTCTCACGCCGTCGTCGCTCGCCGGACGGGACGAGGAGGAGCGCCGGACGGCGCAGACGATCCGCGCGCACGGCACCCGAAACGAGTACGTGTTCGGCGACCTGCCCAAGCGTGAGGCGCCGTTCGCCTACACGATCGGCCTGTTCGGGCTGGGGCATCCGGAGCTGCTCGTGTTCGGGCTCGACCCTCGCACGTCTTCGCTGCTGCTGGACGATGTCGCCGCGCGAGTGCGCGGCGGCGAGGATCTGCGTGCCGGGCAGCTGCTCTCGTTCGCGGGGTGGCGTCACCGGGTCGCGGTGGAGGCCGTGCCCAATCCGGGTGAGATCGTGTTCGCGGCCAATCGCTACTACGACCGGCGCGCGGACCACTCCGTCCCGGTGTTCCAGCTCACCTACGACGACCGCGACGGCCGATTCCCGTGGGAGGACGATTACGACACCGCCGCGTGGCTGCAGCCGCGTCCGGGCACGTTCCGCGCATGAGGCGTCGTGCCCGGCGGTGGGCGGGATCAGCTCCCGGTGGTGAGGGTGAGCAGGCGGTCCCGCACCTGCCGGCGCAGCACCTTGCCGATGAGGGACTTCGGCAGCTCGTCGACGACGAAGATGCGTCGAGGCACCTTGTAGGGCGTGAGGATGCCGCGCGCGAACTCCCGGATCGCCTCGACGTCGATCTCCTCACCCGGGGTGAGGACGACCGCCGCGACGACCTCCTCGCCGGAGTGGTCGCTGGGCAGGCCGACGACGGCCGCGTCCTCGACGTTCGGGTGCTGACGCAGCGCGTTCTCGACCTCGGTCGGCGCGACGTTGAAGCCCCCCGTGATGATGAGCTCCTTGATGCGGTCGACGATGCGCACGAAGCCCGCCTCGTCGATCGTGACGATGTCGCCGGTGCGGAACCAGCCGTCGACGAAGACCGCCTCGGTCTCTTCGGGTTTGCCGTAGTAGCCCGAGAACACCTGGGGTCCGCGGACGACGAGTTCGCCACGCTCGCCGCGCGGCACGTCTCGGGTGGGCTCGTCGGGGTCCACCACGCGGCACTCGGTGCCCGGCAGCGGGAGGCCGACCGTGCCCGGCACGCGGTTGTCGGCAACAGGGTTGGCCATGAGCACGGGGGAGCATTCGCTGAGGCCGTAGCCTTCGACGAGGTAGCCGCCGGTCGCAGCCTCGAACGGCACGACGAGCTCGTGGGGCAGCGCCATGGCTCCCGAGATCGCCACCTCGGTGCCGGCGAGCGAGACGCCCTTCTCGCTCGCGGCGCGGAGCAGGCGGTCGGCGATCGGCGGGACGAGAGGCAGGAAGGTCGCAGGGTGCTTCTTGGTGACCTCGAGCACCAGGTCGGGATCGAACTTGGGGAACAGCACGAGCCGCGCGCCCATCGACATCGCGAACGTCAGGCACAGCGTCAGCCCGTAGGCGTGGAACATCGGCAGGACCGCGTACACGACGCAGCCGTCGCCGCGCACGATCGACGGCACCCAGGCCTGGGCCTGCGCCGCGTTCGACAGCAGGTTGCGGTGCGTGAGCGCGGCGCCCTTCGGATTCCCGGTCGTTCCGCTCGTGTACTGGATCAGGGCGAGGTCGTCGGTGGCGGGGCGCGGGTGGGATGCCGGCAGCGCAGCCGTGCCGACGACCTGCTCCCACGGCACGGTGCCCGACACGCGCTCGGTGAGCGCCTCGCGCGCTTCTCGCGCTCTCGCGACCGGCAGCCGCAGCGCCATCCGCGTGCCGAACGGCATTGCCTTGGTCACGTCCACCGACACGAGGCTCGTGAGCGCGAGGTCGCTGGGGAAGTCCTGGACGGTCGACACGACCTTGGTCCACACGATCGCGTGCTTCGCACCGTGGTCTTCGAACTGCTTGCGCAGCTCCCGCGGCGTGTACAGCGGATTGTGCTCGATGACGACGGCGCCCAGGCGCAGGACCGCGTAGAACGCCACGATGTGCTGCGGGCAGTTCGGGAGCACGATCGCGACAGGGTCGCCGGCCTTGACGCCGAGGTCGCGCAGTCCGGCGGCGGCGCGCTCGATCTGCTCGTGCAGCGAGCGGTACGACGTCTCGCGGCCGAAGAACTGCAGGGCGGCGGCATCCGGGTAGTCCCGTGCCGACGCGTCGACGATGTCCACGAGGGATCCGGTCACGGGCGCGAGGTCCTCGGGAACCCCGTCTGCGTAGCTGGCGGTCCACGGGCGCGGCGGGTCGTATGTCGTCACGGCGATCAGCCTACGCCGCGGCCGCGATCCGCCGCCGGGCCGTCGTCGGGCGGCGGAGTGGGGCGCGGGCGGTCGCCGGTAGTCTTGACGGGTGTCTGAAATCACCCCCGATCTCGTGCGCCATCTCGGTGTGCTCGCCCGGATCCAGCTGAGCGACGAGGAGGTCGAGCGTCTCACCGGTCAGCTCGACGTCATCGTCGACAACATCGCAAAGGTCTCCGAGGTGGCCACGCCCGACGTTCCCGCGACGAGCCACCCGATCGCCCTCCAGAACGTGTTCCGCCCGGATGCCGCGGGCGGCCAGCTGACTCCGGCCCAAGTGCTCCAGAACGCGCCGGATGCGGCGGACGGCCGGTTCCGGGTGACCGCGATCCTCGGCGAAGAACAGTAGAGGGGCGATCCGTGACCGATCTCACCACGCTGAGCGCGGCTGCGCTCGCAGAAAAGCTCGCCGCCCGCGAGGTCTCGAGCGTCGAGGCCACGCAGGCCCACCTCGACCGCATCGCCGCGGTGGACGCCGACATCCACGCCTTCCTCCACGTCAGCGACCACGCGCTGGACGTCGCGGCCGACATCGACCGCCGCCGCGCCGCAGGCGAAGAGCTGAGCCCTGTCGCCGGCGTGCCTCTCGCGATCAAGGACGTGCTCGTCACGACGGACATGCCGTCGACGAGCGGCTCGAAGATCCTCGAGGGGTACCTGTCGCCCTATGACGCGACGGTCGTCGCGCGCGCCCGCGCGGCAGGCCTCGTGCCGCTCGGCAAGACCAACATGGACGAGTTCGCGATGGGGTCCTCGACCGAGCATTCCGCCTACGGCCCGACCCGCAACCCGTGGGATCTCGACCGCATCCCCGGCGGCTCGGGCGGCGGTTCCGCCGCCGCCGTCGCCGCGTTCGAGGCGCCTCTCGCGCTCGGCTCCGACACGGGCGGCTCGATCCGCCAGCCGGCGCACGTCACCGGCACCGTCGGCCTCAAGCCCACCTACGGGGCCGTGAGCCGATACGGCGCCATCGCACTCGCCTCGAGCCTCGACCAGGTCGGTCCCGTCACCCGTACGGTGCTCGACTCGGGCCTGCTCCACGACGTCATCGGCGGCCACGACCCCCACGACTCGACCTCCCTCACCCACGACTGGCCGTCCTTCGCCGCCGCGGCGCGCGAGGGCGCGACGGGCGAAGTGCTGAAGGGCCTGAAGGTCGGCGTCATCCGCGAGCTGCCCGACAGCGGCTTCCAACAGGGCGTGTCGGAGTCGTTCCGCACTGCGCTGGCCGCCATGCAGGCGCAGGGCGCCGAGATCGTCGAGATCAGCGCTCCGCACTTCGAGTACGGCGTCGCCGCGTACTACCTGATCCTCCCGGCAGAGGCATCCAGCAACCTGGCGAAGTTCGACTCCGTGCGCTTCGGCATGCGGGTCGACGTACCGGGCGGCACCGTCGAGGACGTCATGGCCCGCACCCGCGACGCCGGGTTCGGCGACGAGGTCAAGCGACGCATCATCCTCGGCACGTACGCGCTGTCGGCCGGGTACTACGACGCCTACTACGGCTCGGCCCAGAAGGTGCGGACGCTCATCCAGCGCGACTTCGCCGATGCCTTCGCGCAGGTCGACGTCATCGCGACGCCGTCGGCGCCGACGACGGCGTTCAAGCTCGGTGAGAAGATCGACGACCCGCTGCAGATGTACCTCAACGACGTCACGACGATCCCCGCGAACCTCGCGGGTGTGCCCGGCATCTCGATCCCGTCGGGTCTGGCGGCCGAGGACGGACTGCCCGTCGGCATCCAGTTCCTCGCCCCGGCGTACGAAGACGCGCGCCTGTACCGCGTGGGCGCCGCGCTCGAGGCCCTGCTCGTGGACTCGTGGGGCGGTCCGCTCCTGGACAGGGCGCCGGTCCTCGGCGCGAACGGAGGTGCCCGCTGATGGCGAAGGACAAGCTGATGGACTTCGACAAGGCGCTCGAACTCTACGAGCCCGTGCTCGGCTTCGAGGTGCACGTCGAGCTCAACACCGAGAGCAAGATGTTCTCGTCGGCGCCCAACCCGGCGCACCCGTCGCAGCACGACGCCGAGCCGAACACGCTCGTCGCCCCCGTCGACATGGGCCTTCCCGGTGCGCTGCCCGTGGTCAACGAGCAGGCGGTGCGCTACTCGATCAGTCTCGGCCTGGCGCTCGGCTGCTCGATCGCTCCCTCGAGCCGTTTCGCGCGGAAGAACTACTTCTACCCCGACCTCGGCAAGAACTACCAGATCTCGCAGTACGACGAGCCCATCGCCTTCGAGGGGCAGGTCGAGGTCGAGCTCGAGGACGGCTCGCTGGTGCAGATCCCCATCGAGCGTGCCCACATGGAAGAGGATGCCGGCAAGCTGACCCACGTCGGTGGTGCGACCGGTCGCATCCAGGGCGCCGAGTACTCGCTCGTGGACTACAACCGCGCCGGGGTTCCGCTCGTCGAGATCGTCACCAAGCCGATCTTCGGCGCAGAGGCCAACGCCCCCAAGCTGGCCGCGGCGTACGTCCGCGCGATCCGCGACATCGTCATCGGACTGGGCATCTCCGAGGCCCGCATGGAGCGCGGCAACCTGCGCTGCGACGCCAACGTGTCGCTCCGGCCGCGCGGCCAGGAGAAGCTCGGTACCCGCACCGAGACGAAGAACGTCAACTCGATGCGCTCCGTCGAGCGTGCGGTGCGCTACGAGATCCAGCGTCAGGCCGCCATCCTCGCCGCCGGCGGCACCATCACGCAAGAGACGCGTCACTGGCACGAAGACACCGGAACCACGTCGCCGGGTCGCCCCAAGTCCGACGCCGACGACTACCGGTACTTCCCCGAGCCCGACCTGCTTCCTGTGGCTCCGGCGCCCGAGCTGATCGAGGAGTTGCGCGCCGCACTGCCGGAGCAGCCGGGTGCGCGCCGCCGCCGGCTGAAGGCCGACTGGGGCTTCACCGACTTGGAGTTCCAGGACGTGGTCAACGGCGGGCTGATCGACGCCGTCGAGGCGACGATCGCGGCGGGTGCCACGCCGGCCTCGTCGCGCAAGTGGTGGACGGGTGAGATCACCCGCATCGCGAACGCGCAGCAGGCCGACGCCGCCGACCTCGTCACTCCGGCCAACGTGGCCGCCCTCCAGGGGCTCATCGACGCGGGAACGCTCACCGACAAGCTCGCCCGCCAGGTGCTCGAAGGCGTGATCGCCGGCGAGGGCACCCCGCAGGAGGTCGTCGACGCCCGCGGACTGGCCGTCGTGTCGGACGACGGCGCGTTGATCGCCGCGATCGACGAGGCGCTGGCCGCCCAGCCGGATGTGCTCGAGAAGATCCGCGACGGCAAGGTGCAGGCCGCAGGCGCCGTCATCGGCGCGGTCATGAAGGCGATGAAGGGTCAGGCCGACGCCGCGCGCGTACGGGAGCTCGTCCTGGAGCGCGCCGGCACCGCCTGATCGGCGACGTCACGTCAGTGCCTTCGGCGGTGGGGCGGGTCCTTCGGGAACCCGCCCCACTGTTCGATGTCGGAGCTCCCTGAAAGGATCGACGCATGGGGCGTGGCGACGGAACCGGGCGGCTCGTGTCGCCCGACGACGCCGAGGACACCGGCGCGGGCATCCTCCACGTTGACATGGACGCGTTCTACGCCTCGGTCGAGCAGCTCGACGACCCCGCACTGCGCGGCAAGGCGATCATCGTCGGCGCGCCCGAGAGCCGCTCCGTGGTGTCGAGCGCATCGTACGAGGCACGGCGCTACGGCGTGCGTTCGGCGATGCCGGTCAGCCAGGCGCTCCGGCTGTGTCCGCACGCGATCGTGGTGCTGCCGCACTTCGACCGGTACCTCGAGATGTCGGCCAAGGTGATGCGGATCTTCCGTGACGTCACGCCGCTGGTGGAGCCGCTGTCGATCGACGAGGCGTTCCTCGACGTGCGCGGCGCGCGGCGGCTGTGGGGGAGTCCCGGAGAGATCGCCCGGATGCTGCGTGCCCGCGTGCTCGCCGAGACCGGGCTCACGTGCAGCATCGGCGTCGCGGCGACCAAGCATGTCGCGAAGATGGCGTCGACGATCAGCAAGCCGGACGGGCTCCTCATCGTCGCCGAGGCCGACACGGCGGCGTTCCTCGGTCCGCGCTCCGTACGTGCGCTGTGGGGCGTCGGTCCGAAGGCATCCGAAGCGCTCGAACGGCGCGGCATCCGCACCATCGCTGACGCGCGGGAGGCGCCGCGCGAGATGCTCGAACGCGCACTCGGACCCGCGATGGGAGACCGTGTCTGGCATCTCGCCCGCGGCATCGACGCGCGCGAGGTGGACACCTCACGCGTCGAGAAGAGCATCGGGCACGAAGAGACGTTCCACGAAGACATCGGCGACGACGCGGTGCTGCGCTCCGAACTCCGACGACTCGCCGACCGGGTGGGCGCACGCCTGCGCAGCAACGGGTGGGAGGCGGCCACGGTCGCCGTCAAGGTGCGCTTCGCAGACTTCACCACGATCTCCCGCTCGCAGACGCTCGCCGAACCCACCGCCGTCGGACAGAGGATCGGGGATGCCGCACACGACCTGTTCGCCTCGATCGACCGGTCGATGCCGGTGCGGCTCATCGGCGTTCGTGCCGAGAAGCTCCGGCCATCGGGGACGGCGATGCCCGGTCTCTGGGACGACGACGAGGGCTGGCGACGCGTCGAGGGTGCGCTCGACGACGCGACGGCGCGGTTCGGCCGCGGAGCGGTCACCCGGGCGACCAACCTGAGCGCGCGCGGCGGCGGCACGCTGCCGTCGAACCCGCCCGCGCCGCGTCTCGACGAGGACTGACGGCCAGATCGAGGCTGATCGTCTGTCACGCGGTCCCAACGCCCGCTACGTTGGAGGCATGCCTAACATCGCACTCGAACTCGGCAAGCAGTCGGCGTCCTTCGGCGTGAAGAGCGCCTACGGCGAGCAGCAGGATGTCGACGGCATCCGGCTGATCCCCGTCGCAGTGACGTGGTCCGGCTTCGGCGGGGGCTCCGACGAGGCCGGGAACGGCGGTGGCGGTGGCGGTGGCTACGCGATCCCAGTCGGTGCGTACATCCGTCGCGGTGACGATCTGCGCTTCGAGCCCAACATCATCGCGCTGCTCACCGTGGCGATCCCGTTCGTGTTCTTCGCCGGGCGCGCACTCAGCCGTGTCATCCGCACCCTCAAGAAGTAACGCCGACCCGGTCGCAACGTCTCTCGCCCTCGCCGTCGGACACCTGACGACGGCGATCGAACAGGTGGCGGCATCCAATCCGGTCGTCCTCATCGACGGACACAGCGGGGCCGGCAAGAGCTCGCTCGCGCGTGCACTGGTGACGAACTGGCCGCTGCGCGGCCGCGTCCAGCTCGTCGCACTGGACTCGATCTACCCGGGGTGGGACGGGCTCGATGACGGCGTCGAACTCGCCCGGGAGCTGATCCTGGTGCCGCACGCGCGCGGGATCGTCGGTGTCTGGCAGCGCTGGGACTGGACGACGGGCGAGCCCGCCGAGGCGCACGCGGTCGATCCCTCGCTGCCGCTGATCGTGGAGGGGTCAGGGCTGCTGACTCCGGCGACGGCCAGACTGGGCGACGTGCGCGTGTGGCTGGAGTCCCCGGCGACGTCGCGCAAGAAGCGGGCATTGGACCGCGACGGCGACGCGTACCGTCCCCACTGGGACCGCTGGGCCCGTCAAGAGCAGCGTCACGTCCAACGGGACGACCCGATGCGGCTTGCCACGCATCTGTTCCCCGTGCCGTAGGCGGCCCGTCAGGACGCGTCGAAGGACGCCACGAGCCCGTCCAGCCGGTACCCCAGCCAGTCGTAGATGCCGAACCGTGAGTCGTCGGGATCGTGGTCCTCGGGCTCGGTGATCTGCAGACGCTCCGCCAGCACCAGCCTCACGGCGGCGAGCGTGCGCAGCCAGGCGCGCACCGTCTCGGGCTCCAGCCGGATCTCGACCTGTTCGAGCATCGCAGGATCGTCAGGATCGTCCGAAAGATGGGCGGCCCCGGCCAGCGAGAACAGCACGATCTCGGCGTCCGCGCGCCGCCGGGCCAGCAGGTCGTTCTCGGTGAGGGATCGGAACTCGCGCGCGGCCTCATGGTCGTCGGGATACGCGGTCGGCACGAGACGGGCGATCGCGGGATCCTCGTCCGCGGGGGTCGCGCCTCCCACGAGTTCGGCGAACTGTCCGACGAGCGCCGACAGATGCGCAGCTTCGAGTCGTGCCACCTCCAGCACGACCGTGCGTCCGGTCACGACGGCTCCTGCCGCACGGTCGCCCACAGGCCGTAGTCGTGCATCGCCTGGGCGTGCAGCTCCATCTGCTCGCGCGCGCCCTGCGAGACCACCGCATGACCCTCGTGGTGGACCGCGAGCATGAGGCGCTCCGCCTCCGCGCGCGGCAGGCCGAAGTACTCGCGGAAGACGTGGGTCACGTAGCTCATGAGGTTGACCGGGTCATCCCAGACGACCGTCTGCCACGGCCGGTCGGGATCCGTGCGCTCGACGACGTCCACGTCCTCGTGGACGGATGGCGTGGCGAGCGGAGTCATCACGCCCACCCCAGCTCGTGCAGCCGCTCGTCGTCGATGCCGTAGAAGTGGGCGATCTCATGGACGAGCGTCATGTGGACCTCGTCGCGCAGTTCGTCCTCGTCGTCGCACACCGCGAGATGCGGTTCGCGGTATACGAGGATTCGGTCGGGCAGCTCGCCGACGCCGTAACGGTCCCGTTCGGTCAATGCCCAGCCGTCGTACAGGCCGAGCAGGTCGAGACTGCCGTCCTCGGGGCGGTCCTCGACGACGAAGACGACGTTGTCGAGCCCGGCGACCATATCGTCGGGGAGGGCGTCGAGCTCGTCGATCACGAGCGACTCGAAGGTCGCGGCATCCATCTCCATACCGTCAGCAACGATACCGGCTGGCGTCGACACGAGGCCCGAGGCGGGGCCCGCGAAACCACCAGACGGATCGAGGTCCGCAGCTCGGCGGAAGACTCTGCCGAGGTGCGGACCTCGATTCACATGGGGTGAGTAACGGGACTTGAACCCGCGACCCCCTGGACCACAACCAGGTGCTCTACCAACTGAGCTATACCCACCATGCTTCCCACTCGCGCGGGCAACCAGACGATTCTCTCACACCTCAGGGGCAAACGATGACACGGCCGCCGCTGCGGCTGCGCGCGCCCCGTCGCTGGTCGGTCCGGGCTCGGGAACGAACACCGCCTGGCGGTAATAGGCGAGCTCTCGCACCGACTCGATGATGTCGGCGAGGGCGCGGTGGCCGCCGTCCTTCGCGGGCGCGTGGATGTACGCGCGCGGGTACCAGCGGCGGGCGAGCTCCTTGATGCTCGACACGTCGACGTTGCGGTAGTGCAGCCAATGGTCCACGCGCGGCATGTACTTGGCGATGAACATGCGGTCGGTGCCGATCGTGTTGCCCGCGAGCGGTGCTTTGCCTTCCAACGGCACGAACCGCTGGATGTACTCCAGGACCTGGAACTCGGCGTCGGCGACCGTGACACCGTGCGGGATCTCGTCCAGCAGACCCGAGGACCGGTGCATGTTCGTCACGAACTCGTTCATGTGCGCCAGCGCGGACGCATCCGGCTTGATCACGACATGGAACCCGGGATCCAAGAGGCGGAGCTCGAAGTCCGTGACGATCACCGCGATCTCGACCAGCTCGTCGACCGCGAGATCGAGTCCTGTCATCTCGCAGTCGATCCATACCAGTCGATCGTTGTCGGATGCCCCCACCATGTGCTCCATCCTCGTGATGGGCTCCGACATCGCGGGCCCGGATAAGGGGCTCGGCGTCGCCGCCGAGCCCCGGTGCCCCCCCGGGAGGATTCGAACCCCCGACCTGGCGGGTAGAAACCGCTCGCTCTGTCCCCTGAGCTACGGAGGGAAGGGTGAGTTCCCAGATTACCCGGTCGCGCCACGCCGTCGCGGACTCTGGTTTCCCGGGGCGTCGCGGCGTACCGTCGTCGGCGGAGGCATCGAAAGGAGTTCACGATGAGCACCACACAGACGCACCACCCCCTCTGGGTCGCCTTCGGCGCCGGCGGCGTCGTCGGCAGCATCCGCAAGGACGACGACGGCTACACGGTGACGATGGCCGGCGCCGACAAGGTCGCGGGCACGTATCCGACGATGGAGGTCGCCAAGAGCGCCCTCCATGCCCGGATGATGCCGGGCAGCGACTGGCCTCGGTTCGAAGAGCATTGAATCCGCAGGTCGTCGCCGCCGTCGGCGCTCGTCAGGGCGCCGGCTCGGTGGCGGCCTCGCCTGCCGGGACCTGAGCGGTCGTCGCCTACTCGGCCGGCTGTGCGTGCTTTGGAACGCGCTGCCGGCGCCCGGTGTCGAACAGCGGCAGCGCGACATGCACCAGCGGGCCGATCAGCGCCGCGAACAGCACCGTGCCGATTCCGACCGTGCCGCCGAGCATCCAGCCGATGGCGAGGACGGTCAGTTCGACGAGAGCCCGGCACAGCCAGATCGGCCAGCCGAGCCGGGAGTTGAGCCCGGTCATCAGCCCGTCCCGCGGACCAGGGCCGAATCGCGCGCCGATGTAGAGGCCGGATGCGATCGCGACGACGAGGATTCCTGCCAGCAGCGTCGCGATCTGCGCCAGGAGCCCGGAGATTGGCGGGACGATGCCCAGCACGAGCTGCATGCTGGTGCCGACGAGAAGGATGTTCGCGATCGTCCCGACGCCCGGTCTCTGTCGCAGCGGGATCCACAGCAGCAGCACGAAGAAGCCGACGATGTTCGTGACCCACCCGATGCCGACTCCCGTACGCAACGACAGGCCCTGGGCGAAGACCGTCCACGGGTCGACGCCGAGTCCTGCCTCGACCGTGAGCGCGCACCCCGCGCCGTAGAGGAACAGGCCGATCAGCAGTTGGGCGACGCGACGACTCATGAAGCCATCCAATCGCGGTATTGGCTCGGTGTGAACAGGCCAATGTCGCTACGCTGGCCTCATGGACTCCCGTGTTTCCGCTCGCGCCCTGGCCGCCGCGCTCGGGGGCTGGCGCACCCGTGAACCTGCGTACGAGGCGCTTGCCGACGGCATCCGGCTCCTGTGTCTGGACAATCGCATCGCACCGCGGACCGCTCTGCCCGCGGAGCGCGAGCTCTCGGCGGCACTGCACGTGAGTCGAAGCACCGTGGCCGCGGCGTACCGGAGCCTTCGTGACACCCGACACATCGCCAGTCTGCGGGGTTCGGGCAGCGTGACGCTGCCTGTCGGGCATCGGGACACAGGCCGTGCCGCCGCGACAGAAGGCATGATCGACCTTCAGCAGGCCAGCCCGCCCGCATGGCCGGGGCTGGCGGGCGTCATGGCCGAGGCCGCAGCGAATTCGGCGGCGCTGATCTCGCGCGTCGGCTACGACGTGCTCGGCGGGGCCGATCTGCGCGCGGCGATCGCCGAGCGCTACTCGCAGCGGGGGATCCCGACGTCGCCGTCGGAGGTGCTCGTCACGACCGGTGCGCAGAGCGCGATCCACCTGGTCTCGTCGGTGCTGCTGGGAAGGGGCGACCGGGTCGTGGTCGAGACTCCGACGTACCCGCACGCCGTCGACGCTCTCCGACGGGCCGGAGGGCGCCTGGCCGGCGTACCTGTGACGACCGACGACGGATGGGATGTCGATCGTGCCGAGCAGGTGTTCGCCCGGACCCTGCCGGTCATGGCGTACCTGATGCCCGACTTCCAGAACCCCACCGGGCGGAGCATGACCGCCGATGAGCGATCGGCGATCCTGAGCGCGGGGGAGCGGGCGGGCACGGTCCTCGTGCTCGACGAGACGACCGGTGACCTCGATATCGACCGCGGACCCGTGACCTCAGGTTTCGTCGATGCCGAGCCCGGAACAGTCGTGCGGATCGGCTCACTCGGCAAGACCGTGTGGGGCGGGCTGCGCGTCGGCTGGGTGCGTGCCGACGGTGAGCTCATCCGCCGGCTGGTCGCCGCACGCCCGGCGCACGACCTCGGCACGCCGGAGTTCGAGCAGGCCATCGCGGCCCGTCTGCTCGGCGACTTCGACGCGATCGTCGCGCAGCGGTCCGCGCTGCTGCGGGCCGGACGGGATGCGGTCGTGGCCGCACTCCGCGCACAGCTCCCGTCATGGCGCATCCCGGACGTCCATGGCGGTGTGGCCCTGTGGATCGAGCTCGACGCTCCGCTCAGCTCCGCACTCGTGATGGAGGCGCGGTCGCGCGGCGTGCTGCTCACCGCCGGCTCGCGGTTCTCGATCGAAGGCGGTCATGACCGGCATCTGCGCGTGCCCTTCACGTCGCCGCCTGACGACATGGTGCGTGCCGCACGCGTGCTGTCGGACTCTTGGGCGGCGGTGAAGGCCGGCGCGCCGGCGTCCATGGTGGAACACGCGGATGCGGTGGTCTGAGAGCGCATCAACGCCCGAGTCGTAGGCATTCGACGGCGTCATCGGCGTTCCAGAAGTCGCCGAGGTCGCGGAATGCGTGGGTGGCGGCGTGGAACCGACGCGCGCGGAAGCGCGTCCCTCCGCCTTCGGCAACGGCCTGGAGATGGCCGATGACGAGACCGGCGGAGTCCCGCACCCGCCACAGGCCGGGGGCGGCGGGATCGAGCCGCACCTGCGCGCGGGCGGAGACGCGAGGCGGGGTCAGCTCGAGCGTTTCGAGGATGATCGTCATGTTCTCTCCTTCCGATTCGAAGATACGTTCTACCTCCGACATTGCGAGGAGTCGGCGCCCTTCCTCCCCAGCGCCCGCGCCCGCTCCTGTTCTCCCCAGATCGCACGGGAGAAGTCCCGTCACACCTCGGGCCCGGTCAGGCTGTTCCCACCGCCGGCGCCTTCGGGCACGGGGCGCCGGCGGATCCGGGGACAGCCCTCGGATCCGAGAGAGAGGAACCGACATGAGCGATCTGTACGACACCATCACCGTCACCGGCAACGTGGCGAGCGAGCCGCAGTTCAAACGCACGCAGAACGGCGTGGCGATCACCTCGTTCCGGGTGGCGAGCGGACAGCGCAAGTACGACAGGCAGACGGAGCGGTGGGTCGACTCCGGCACGAACTGGTACACGGTCTCGGTGTTCCGCGGTCTCGCCGACCATGCGTTCGCGTCGCTGCACCGGGGCGACCGCGTGATCCTCACCGGTCGGCTGCGACAGCGCGAGTGGGAGAGCGGCGACAAGAGCGCCGTCGCCTTCGACATCGAGGCCGATGCGGTCGGCCACGATCTGCTGTGGGGCACGACCACCTTCGTCAAGGACGAGCGGCGCCGCGCCGTCGACCCCGTGCCCGTCGATGCGTGGCAGACCACAGCCGACGCGGACACCTGGGCCGCTCCTGGCGTCGGGGGCGGCGAACGGGCCGCCGTCCTCGAGAGTCTCGCCGTCCCCGAACTGGTGGGCGCGCACGCCGCGGGAGGCGCCGGCGACGCCGATTCGGCGGACGCACCGTTCTGAGGATGCCGCTCCCACGGCGTTCAGCGGGGAGTCGGGCACGCGCACGTAGACTGCGTCCGTGTCCCGACTCCCTGCACCGGCCGCGAACGCTGTGACCACACGGATGCGGCGCGGAGCGGTCGGGCTGGTGACGATGATGGTCATCGGTGTCCTGGCCGCCTGTACACCGGTCGCGCCGGCTCCCACGCCGAGCGGAACCTCGATCACGCCCACGACCGGGCCGACATCGAGCGGCTCACCGAGCGCCGGCGCGACGGACTCGCCGGTGCCGGCGCCGGCCCTCGTGCCGGACGGCACTGCGGCGGACAACCTGCCGTACTTCGCAGCCGTCACCGGCGCGGTCTGGGCGACGGACTCGCGTGTCTCAGGTCGCGCCTACATCGACGCGCTCGTGGCAGCAGGCTTCGACAAGACGGCGATGCAGGTCACCAGCGACACCTCCACCGTCGGCAACCCGGCGGAGAGCATCCAGTTCTCCGTCCGCTGGGGTGACCAGTGCCTCGTCGGCCAGGTCGGCCCGGCCACCGGCGATCCGGTCACCGTCGTGGTGCCGGTCGTGGCCGAGGGGACGTGCCTCATAGGCCAGACCCGGCCCATCGACTGGTGACCGCGGCCCCCGAGCGCGCGTGCACGGCCGGTAGGCTGGGACGCTGACGTCTGATGCAAGGAGAACGAGAACCCGATGGCTGAGTACATCTACTCGATGGTCCGCGCCCGCAAGGCGGTCGGCGAGAAGCTGATCCTCGACGACGTGACCATGGCATTCCTGCCGGGCGCCAAGATCGGCATGGTGGGCCCGAACGGCGCTGGAAAGTCGACGATCCTCAAGATCATGGCCGGGCTCGACACCCCGTCCAACGGCGAGGCGAAGCTGTCGCCCGGATTCACGGTCGGCATCCTCATGCAGGAGCCCGAGCTGGACGAGTCCAAGACGGTGCTGGAGAACATCCAGGAGGGCGTCGCCATCAAGGCGAAGCTGGACCGCTTCAATGAGATCTCCGGTCTCATGGCCGACCCGGACGCCGACTTCGACGCGCTCCTGGCCGAGATGGGCACGCTGCAGGAAGAGATCGACGCCGCAGACGCGTGGGACCTGGACTCGCAGCTCGAGCAGGCGATGGACGCGCTGCGCACGCCTCCGGCGGATGCATCGGTCGCGAACCTGTCGGGTGGTGAGCGCCGCCGCGTCGCCCTCGCCAAGCTGCTCCTGCAGAAGCCCGACCTCCTCCTGCTCGATGAGCCGACGAACCACCTCGACGCCGAGAGCGTGCTCTGGCTCGAGCAGCACCTGCAGAAGTACGCGGGCGCCGTGATCGCCATCACGCACGACCGGTACTTCCTCGACAACGTCGCGGAATGGATCGCCGAGGTCGACCGGGGCCGGCTCATCGGCTACGAGGGCAACTACTCGACCTACCTCGAGAAGAAGGCCGAGCGGCTCGCCATCCAGGGCAAGAAGGACGCGAAGCTCGCCAAGCGTCTCGCCGAGGAGCTCGACTGGGTCCGCTCGAACCAGAAGGGCCGCCAGGCGAAGTCGAAGGCCCGTCTGGCCCGCTACGAAGAGATGGCCGCCGAGGCGGACCGGACCCGCAAGCTGGACTTCGAAGAGATTACGATCCCGCCGGGGCCGCGTCTGGGCAGCGTCGTGATCGAGGCCAAGAAGCTCCAGAAGGGCTTCGACGGCCGCTCGCTCATCGACGGACTGAGCTTCACGCTGCCGCCCAACGGCATCGTCGGCGTCATCGGCCCCAACGGTGTCGGAAAGACCACGCTGTTCAAGACGATCGTCGGCCTCGAACCGCTCGACGGCGGCGACCTCAAGATCGGCGAGACGGTCAAGATCAGCTACGTCGACCAGTCGCGCGCGAGCATCGATCCCAACAAGACGCTGTGGGAGGTCGTCTCCGACGGGCTCGACATCATCACCGTCGGCAAGACCGAGATCCCGTCGCGTGCGTACGTCTCGAAGTTCGGTTTCAAGGGCCCGGACCAGCAGAAGAAGGCGGGTGTGCTCTCCGGCGGTGAGCGCAACCGTCTCAACCTCGCCCTCACGCTCAAAGAGGGCGGCAACCTGTTGCTCCTCGACGAGCCGACGAACGACCTCGACGTCGAGACGCTGCAGTCGCTCGAGAACGCCCTGCTGGAGTTCCCCGGCTGCGCGGTCGTGATCACGCACGACCGGTGGTTCCTCGACCGCATCGCGACGCACATCCTGGCCTACGAGGGCACCGAGGAGAACCCCGACCAGTGGTACTGGTTCGAGGGCAACTTCGAGGCCTATGAGGCGAACAAGGTCGACCGCCTCGGTGCGGATGCGGCTCGCCCGCACCGGACCACGTACCGCAAGCTGACGCGTGACTGACACGGCAGGCACGGAGGCCGCTCCCGTCGGGGGCGGCCTCCGGCTGCACATCCCCATCCACGTGCGATGGGGCGACCTCGACGCGTTCAACCACGTCAACAACACGTCGATGCTGAAGCTCCTCGAAGAGGCGCGCGTCCGCGCATTCTGGATCCCGGCACCGGGCGAGGACGCGCCCACGACGGCGGTGCTCGATTCGAGCATCCACAGCGGTGTGCTGACGCTCATCGCGCGGCAAGAGATCGAGTACCTCGCTCCCGTGCCCTACCAGCGGCATCCGCTCGACGTGCAGATGTGGTTCGGCAAGATCGGCGGGTCGAGCATCGAGGTCTGCTACGAGGTCTACAGCCCTGTCGAGGGCCAGGACGTCCCGCGCGTGCTCTATGCGCGGGCGACCACGGTCGTCGTGAAAGTGGATGCCGCCACCGGCCGCCCGCTCCGCCTGACGGCGGCCGAGCGCGACGCGTGGTCGCCGTACGTCGGCGAGCCCATCCGCTACGCACACCGCCACTGAGCGGCGGGGGAGCGCGCGTCAGGCCCGCGTCGCCCGGTCCTCCGGGACCCGCACCATGATCTCCTGCGCCACGCTGGCGAGCAGCGCGCCGTCGGCACTGTAGATGCGGCCGGTGGCCAGTCCGCGGCCTCCGCGGGCGCTCGGGGACTCCTGGACGTACAGCATCCATTCGTCCACGCGCCCGAACCTGTGCCACCACATCGCGTGGTCGAGGCTCGCCACCTTGAGGCCGGGCGTGGTCCAGGCGATCCCGTGTGCGCGCAGGATGGACTCCTGGATCGTCAGGTCGGTCAGGTACGCCAGCGCTGCGCGGTGGATCGCCGGGTCGTCGGGAATCGTCCGGCGCACCCGCATCCACACCATCTGCTCGGGCTGCTGCGGCCCCTCGACGGCCGTGTAGATCGGCGACGGGATGTGCCGCAGCTCCACCGGCCGGTCGGTGAAGAACCTCTTCGACATCGGGTGAAGGCCGTCCAGCCGCGCCTCGATGTCGGGCAGGTCATCGGGATGCGGCACTCCGGACGGCATCGCCGACTGATGCTCGAGGCCCGGATCCTCGTCCTGGAACGACGCGATCATCGAGAAGATGGGCACACCCTCCTGGTAGGCCTGGGTGCGTCGAGTCGAGAACGAGCGTCCGTCGTGGATGCGGTCGACCGAGAACGTGATGCCCTTCGCCGAGTCGCCGGGCCGCAGGAAGTACCCGTGCATCGAGTGCACCTTGCGGTCGTCCGGGAGGGTGCGGGATGCCGCCACGATCGACTGCGCCAGCACCTGGCCGCCGTAGACCCGGCCGAGCGGCATCGACTGCGAGCGCCCGGTGAAGATGTCCTCCGTCGTGCGCGCGTCGGAGCCGCTGAGGTCGAGCACCGAGAGCATCGACGCGACGGCGTCGGCGGGGGGATCGGCGGGGTGCTCGGCGTTCACGGGTCTCCTCATCGTCGGTGCGCGGATGGGGGCGGCGGGCGCCCGTCGTTCCGCTTGGTAGCTTAGGGGCGATGCCTCCCCGCCTGCTGTTCGCCGATCCTTCCTCCGCCGCGGACGCGCTCACCTTCGCCGGCCGCGCCGCCCGCTTCACGGTCGAGGGCGTGCGCCTGCAGGCCTCGGGCGGTGTGCTGGCGATGACGGCCGCCCCGCTGGCGCCGAAGGGGCTGGGCGACGCGACGCCCACCGTGCTCGCGATGCGCACGCTCGCCGCCGACCCCGAGCTCGTGTGCGACCTCGTGGTGGACGCATCCTCCCTGGCCCCCGTCGCCGACGACCCGCTCGCCCTGACGCTGCCCGAGACGGCGCTGTCGGCCGCCTGGGCGGGGATCGCGCCTCCGCGCAGCGGGTGGGAGCCGCGTTCCGGCATCGAGGCGTCGATGCTGGCTGCCAAGGCTCAGGGCGGCATCGCCCGGGTCTCGGACGCGGTGCCGACGGATGCCGGCGAAGACGTGGTCCGTGCGGTGCGCGCGGCCGTCTGGGGTGCACCGGACGACGAGCTCGGCGGGCTGCCCCTCGGCGTGGCGTTCGCGGCGCTCAGCATGGGATTCATCAGCGGCGCAGAGACCTCGCGCGTGTTCGCGAACGGCCCGTGGACACGGGTCACGCTCGACCGCGGTCACATCGTCGTCCGCGGGCCTCTGGTGTCAGGTCTCACGCCCGTGCGGCGCACCGGCCGCGCCGACTGAGAGCGGCGCGGGCCGGGCGCGGAGCACGTCAGACGGCCGCCGCGGCCGCCCGGCCGGCGACCCGCCCCGAGAAGAGGCATCCTCCGACGAAGGTGCCTTCCAGCGCGCGGTAGCCGTGCACGCCGCCGCCCCCGAACCCGCTGGCCTCGCCGGCCGCGTACAGGCCCGGCACCGGTTCGCCGCCCGCACCGAGCGCGCGGGCCGACAGGTCGGTCTCGATGCCGCCCAGGGACTTGCGGGTCAGCACGTGGAGCTTGACGGCGATCAGCGGCCCGGAGTCGCGCGCGAGGATGCGGTGCGGGCTCGCCGTTCGGATCAGCCGGTCGCCGCGGAACGCGCGCGCCGAGCGCAGCATCGCGATCTGCGCATCCTTCGTGAAGTCGTTGTCGATCTCGCGGTCGCGCGCCTCGACCTCGAACCGCACCCGCTCCGGATCCAGCGCCTCGCCGCCCGGCAGCGCCTGCATGCCCGCGATGAGATCGTCCAGCTTCTCGCGCACGACGAAGTCGGCGCCCTTGTCCATGAACGCCTGCACGGGGCCCGCGGCGCCCTTGCCGAGCCGCGACTTCGCCAGCAGCCGCACGTCCTTGCCGGTGAGGTCGGGATTCTGCTCGCTGCCCGAGAGCGTGAACTCCTTCTCGATGATCTTCTGCGACAGCACGAACCACGAGTGGTCGTACCCGGTCGCACGCAGGTGGGCGAGGGTGCCGAGCGTGTCGAAACCGGGGAACAGCGGGACGGGCAGCCGCGTGCCGGTGGCATCCAGCCACACCGACGACGGACCGGGGAGGATGCGGATGCCGTGATCCGGCCACACGGGATCCCAGTTCTGGATGCCCTCGACGTAGTGCCACATGCGGTCGCCGTTGATGAGGCGGGCGCCGGCGGCCTCGGTGACCGGCTGCATCGAGCCGTCCACGTACGCCGGGACGCCGGTGATCATCGTCTGCGGGGGAGTGCCCAGGCGCTCGGGCCACCACCGGCGCACGAGCTCGTGATTGCCGCCGATGCCGCCCGATGCGACGATCGTCGCCTGCGCGGCCACCGTGAAGGTGTCCACGGCGTCGCGCGAGCTCGCCACGCCCCGGGCTGCGCCGGAGGGCTCCAGGACCTCGCCCGCGGCGCCGGTGACCACACCGTCCTCGACGGTCAGGGCGGTGACCTTGTGGCGCGGCAGGATCGTCACCCGACCCTCCGCCTCGGCGGCCTCGACCTCCGCCTGGAAAGGGGCGACGATGCCGGGGCCGGTGCCCCAGGTGATGTGGAACCGCGGCACCGAGTTGCCGGGGCCGGTGGCGGTGTAGCCGCCGCGCTCCGCCCACCCCACGATCGGGAAGAACCCGACGCCCTTCTCACGCAGCCACGCGCGCTTCTCCTGGTGGGCGAACTGCAGGTACGCCTCGGCCCACCGGCGCGGCCACAGATCCTCTTCGCGGTCGAACCCGGCGTTGCCGAACCAGTCCTGGCGGGCGAGTTCGAGAGAGTCCTTGATCCCGAGGTGGCGCTGCTCGGGAGAGTCGACGAAGAACAGGCCGCCGAACGACCACCAGGCCTGCCCACCGAGGTTGGTGCGCGGCTCCTGGTCGACGATCGTGACCTTCTTGCCCGCGGCGGCGGCTTCGGCGGCGGCGACGAGTCCGGCCAGCCCCCATCCGATCACGAGCACGTCGGTGCGATGGGTGGCTGCGGGCATGTCGACTCCTTCGTCGGCCGGGGGGCGGGTGGGCTGTCAGCGGGTGGGTTCGGTGCTGGTCGTCGGGATGGCCGTGACAGAAAGGGATGCCGCGGCGCGCGCGCCTGCGGACGGCCCGATGCCGGACGGCTCGAACGTGTTCACCATGGCCTGCGCGGCGCGCTGGAGGTAGTCCCAGAGGGTCGCTTCGTGCAGTGGGGGAAGCTCCAGCGCGTCGACGGCGACGCGCATGTGCGCGAGCCAGCGGTCGCGCGCGTCGGGATTGACGTGGAACGGCGCGTGGCGCATCCGCAGACGCGGGTGGCCCCGCTCGTCGCCGTATGTCGTCGGGCCGCCCCAGTACTGCTCCAGGAATGTCGTCAGCCGGTGCTTGGCGGGGCCGAGGTCCTCTTCGGGATACATCGGCCGCAGCACCGCGTCATCGGCGACGCCCTCGTAGAACGCGTCGACGAGGCGAACGAACGTGTCGTGACCGCCGACCTCGTCGTAGAAGCTCATCGGGGTCGCATCGCTCATGACTGTCCTCCGGGAGTCGCGCTGGGGTCTTCGTCGGGTGCCGGCGACTTCTTCTTGGACGTGCGCTTGGGCTTCCACACGGCCCCCTCGGCGGCAGGCGCGACCGGATTGGGTCGCGTCTTCGGCGGATTCGCGCCGCGCACGCGCTGGGCGCCTTCGAGGCCGGAGGGCATGACAGCGGTGAGCGAGGGGAGCGAGATGCCCATCTCGTCGATGGCGTGCTTGAGCCGCATGCGCAGCTCCCGCGCCACGTCGTCCTTGGCGTTGGCCCGGGTCTTGATCACGAGGCGGATGACCAGGGCGTCGCCCGAGATCGACTCCAGGCCCCACACCTCGGGCTGCTCGATGATGCGGGTGCGCCACTTGGGATCCTTGGCGAGCCCGCGGGCGGTGTCGAGCATGACCCGCTCGACCTCGTCGATGTCGGAGTCGACGGCGACCGACAGGTCGAGGATGACGCGCGACCAGCCCTGCGAGAGGTTGCCGATGCGCGTGATCTCGCCGTTGCGGACGTACCAGAGGGTGCCGTTCACGTCACGGACGTGGGTGACGCGGACGCTCACGTACTCCACGATGCCGGTGGCCAGGCCGAGGTCGACGACGTCGCCGATGCCGACCTGGTCCTCGGCGACGATGAAGATGCCGTTCAGGACGTCCTTGACGATGTTCTGCGCGCCGAAACCGAGGCCGGCGCCGACGGCCGCGGTCAGCAGGGTCAGCGAGCCGAGGGCCGTGGGCGCGAGCACGTTGATGATGAGCAGCAGCGCGATGATCACGACGGTGACGTTGACGATGTTGCTGAGGATCGACCCCAGCGTCCGCGTTCGCTGCACCAGGCGGACCGAGGCGAGAGGTGAGCGCTCCAACGCCTGAGTGTCGTCGACGTTGGCCTTCGACTTCGCGCCGTTCACGATGCGGTTCACGACGCGGCGGATGACGAGGCGCAGGATCCAGACGAGCAGGAAGGCGCCGACGATGATTCCCGCGACCCAGGCCAGGTTGGTTCCGACGGTCACGAAGAAGCCGCCGATGTTCTGCCAGAACGTCATCGGGTCGGTCTCAGCGGAGTCAGCGAGCGGGTACGAGATCATCTCCACCAGCCTAACGATCGCGGCCTTGGAAAGACCTCAGCGCACGGGCGGGAGTGGCTCATGGTCGTCGAGCAGCCGCAGCCGGTGGGCGAGGATCACCGCGTGCACCCGGTCCCGTGCGCCGATCTTCGCCAGCACCCTGCCGACGTGCGTCTTGACGGTCGACTCACTCAGGAACAGCTGCTGCGAGATCTCGCTGTTCGTGTACCCGCGCCCCATCGCCAGGAACACCTCGCGCTCCCGCTCGGTGAGCTCGCCCGTCGGGTCGGGGATCTCGGGCTGCGCCGGCGGCTGCGATGCCAGACGGTCCAGCAGCACGCGCGTGATCCGCGGCGAGAGCGGGGTGTCGCCGCGGTGCACGGCGCGGATGGCCGAGGTGAGCTCGGCCCGTTGCGCATCCTTCAGCAGGAACCCGCCGGCCCCGGCATCCAGGGCTCCGAAGGCGTACTCGTCGAGGTCGAACGTGGTGAGCACGAGCACGCGTGTGTCGGGGGCGAGGCGGGCGATCAGGGCGGTCGCCGCGATGCCGTCGAGGATCGGCATCCGCACATCCATCAGCACGACGTCGGGACGCAGCCGCACCGCGAGGTCGGCGGCTTCCTGCCCGTCGCCTGCTTCGGCGACGACCTCCAGGTCGTCCTCGGCTTCGAGGACGAGCCGGAAGCCGACGCGGATCAGTGCCTGGTCGTCGGCGATCAGCACCCGTATGGGGGCGGCGTCGGTCATCGGTCGTCCTCTCGGGGCGGGGTGGGGTCGGCGTCGGGCGCGGTCGCGGGGATCGACGCCGTGAGGTCCCAGCCACCGGCGCCGTCGGGACCGGCCGAGAGTGTGCCGCCGATGTGCGCGGTGCGCTCGGCGATCCCGCGCAGACCGAAGCCGCCCGGCCCGCGGGACGGTTCGGCCCGGTCGTTGTGAACCGTGATGATGCTGGCCTCCGCGCCGTGCTCGACGCTCACCCGGATGGCGGTGGCCGAGGGGGCGTGCCGCATGGCGTTGGTGACGCCCTCCTGCACGATGCGGCCGACGGCGTACTGCGCCGCATCCGAGAGTTCGGCGGCGCCCGTGACGACGAGGGTGGCGGGGTACCCGGCGCGCTGCGCCGAGGCGACGACGTCGTACGGCGACACGGGGGCGAGCGGTGCGAGCGGGGCGTCCACGTCGCCGTCGCGCAGCACGCCGAGCATCGTGCGCATATCGGCGAGCGCCTCGCGCGCGGTGCCGGCCGCAGCCTCCATGGCGCCGCGCGCCCGGTCGACGTCGGGTGTGGCGGCGGCGCCCTCGGCGAGGGCCACGATCACCGTCAACGAGTGGGACACGACGTCGTGCATCTCGCGGGCGATGCGGGCGCGCTCGTCCGCCGCGGCGAGCTGCGCCTGCTGGTCTCGCTCCACGACGAGCTGGCGGGAGCGGTCGATGACGGCCTCCAGGTACCGCTTGCGGTTGCCGATGTTGATGCCGACGAGCGCGCCCACGAGCGCGACGACGGCCGCGGCCAGCAACGCGTTGAGCGCGGCCTGCAGATCGGCGGCGCCGACGAGAACGCTGACGGCGCCGACGACCGCGATGGCGCCCATCCCCACGCCGTACGCGATCCAGCACAGGCGGCTCGACCCGTAGACGGCGACGGCGTACATCGAGAGGATCAGCAGCGGCGAGCCGGCGGCCGACGGATACGCGAGCATCACGAGCTGCAGAAGCACGGCGAGCGCGTACGGCACGAGCGGCCACCGGCGGCGCACCAGGAGCGACGCGGCGGCCGCGATGGCGATCACGATCGAGACGATGTGGAACGCCGCCCCCGGATCGGCGTCGCCCGTGCCGACCGGGCCGGCCGTCGTCAGGGCGATGGCGAGGCCGATGAGCGCGACGAGGATGTCGGTGAAGAGTGGATGCCGCGCCCAGAACCGACGGATCACTCCGGGCGGGCGTGGCAGCAGCAGCTCCGCATCCACCGGTTCGGATGCGGAGCTGCGGCGACGTGCCATGGGCTCGACTCTACGCGTCACGCGTGCGCAGGACGCCCCAGCCGATCAGCAGCGGGACGAGCGTCCAGCCGGCCAGTGCGAGCAGGGCAGGCACGATGTCCTCGGCCCCGGGGGCCGTGAGCGTCGAGGCCGCGTTCATCGGCAGGTACCTGCCCAGGTCGACGATCCAGCGCCAGCCCTCGCCGGCCATGGTGAACATGGTGACCACGATCGGCAGGACGAACAGCACGCCGACCGTGCTCGCGATCGCGCCGGCGCCGTTGCGCACGATGAAGCCGAAGCCGAGGCCGATGAGGGTGAAGGCCACCATGGACAGCACGCCGTAGGCGAGGGGGACGATCGAGAGCGACGGCTCGGACCAGTCGATGCCCTCAGGGAGGAGCGGCGCCGTGGCGACGATCGCGATCACGTACGTCACGGCGGTGACCACCGCCATGAGCGCCGAGATGACGACGGCCTTGGCGGCGACGACTGCTCCGCGTCGCGGCTCCGCGGTCAGCGTCGAGCGGATCATCCCGGTCGAGTACTCGCCGGTGATCACGATCGCCCCCAGGATGCCGGCGACGAGCATCGTGAACTGGATCGGCATGACAATGGCGCTGACGGCGGGGAAGCCCGGCCCGAAGCCCGACGACGCGCCCGCGATCATCATCGAGATGCCGATGGACAGCGCGGCGGTGATCCCGAGTGACCACCACGTGGAGCGCACAGATGTGATCTTGATCCACTCGCTGCGCAGCAGATGTCCGAAGGTCAGGCGGTAGGGCGATGCGGTGCGCGTGCGCGCGGCCGGTTCGGCGGCGACGGCGGTCATGAGATCTCCTTGGTCTTGTACTCGACCGAGCTCTCGGTGAGGGCGAGGTAGGCCTGTTCGAGCGAGCCGGTCGTGGTCGTCAGTTCGTGGACGGGGATGCCGTGGGCCGCGGCCGTGTCGCCGACGAACTCCGGGGTCACGCCGGTGATCTCGAGCAGTCCCGGCGTGGTGCTGGTGATGCTCACGTCGGGGCCGGCCACGAGGCCCGCCAGGTCGGCGGCGCGCGGACTGCGCACGCGAATCGAGATCGTCGTCCAGCCCCGTACGAGGTCGTCGAGCGGTGCGTCGGCGAGCACGCGCCCGCGTCCCAGCACGACGATGTGGTCGGCGGTCTGAGCCATCTCGCTCATGAGGTGGCTCGACAGGAGCACGGTGCGACCCTCGGAGGCCGCGTGGCGCACGAAGTCGCGCACCCAGCGCACCCCTTCGGGGTCGAGCCCGTTGACGGGCTCGTCGAGGATCAGGGTCTGCGGGTCGCCGAGCAGCGCCGAGGCGATGCCCAGCCGCTGTCCCATGCCGAGCGAGAACTTGCCCGCACGCTTGTTCGCGACCGAGTCGAGGCCCGTGATCCGGATCACCTCGTCGACGCGGGAGAGCGGGATGCCGTGGGTCGCCGCCATCGCCCGCAGGTGGTTGCGGGCCGTGCGGCCGGTGTGGACGGCCTTGGCGTCGAGGAGCACGCCCACCTCGGTGAGCGGTGCGCGCAGCGCCCGGTAGTCCTGCCCGTCGACGGTCGTGCGTCCGGACGTCGGGCGATCGAGCCCGACGATCATCCGCATCGTGGTGGACTTGCCGGCGCCGTTCGGGCCGAGGAAGCCCGTCACCTTCCCGGGCTGGACGGTGAACGACACGCCGTCCACCGCGGTCTTGTCCCCGAATCTCTTCGTGAGCTCTTCTGCAACGATCATGCATCCGACGCTACGGGCGCACCTGCGTCGTCCGCGTCCTCCCGCGGTGCCGTCGTACTGTGCGGAGGCGGTACCGCGGGATGATTCCTCGTGCCCGGACGACGGATGCCTCGGCCCGCACGCGCGGGTCGAGGCATCCGATCGAACAGCAGGTCGACTACTGAGCGTCGCGGTCCTGGACGGCGAGGGCGCGCTCCACGCCGGCGAGGTTCTCGGCGACGAGACGGCGCAGCGCGGGCGCGGCGTCGGCGTTGGCCTCGAGCCACGCGCGCGTGGCGTCGCGCAGTGCGACGTCGGCGAGCGGAGCCGGGTAGAGGCCCACGATCAGGTACTGCGCGATCTGGTAGGTGCGGGAGTTCCAGATCGGCAGCAGCGCGTCGAAGTAGCGTGCGACGTAGTCGCCCAGCAGGTCGCGACCGGCCGGGTGCACGAACCCGAGCGCCGCGGAGCGCACGATCGTGTTGGGCTGGTCGTCGCGGTCGACGAGCGAGGCCCACGCGGCGTCCTTCGCCTCGGCCGAGGGGAGGGCCGCCTTCGCCTGCGCGGCGAACTCGCCGCCCTTGGCCGTGTTGTCGGCCTCCAGCGCCGCGTCGATGTCGGCGGCGGTCACGACGCCCCCCGCGGCCAGCGAGACGAGCAGCTGCCACGACAGGTCGGTGTCGACCTCGAGTCCCTCGAACGATTCGGCGCCCTCGCGGACCGCGCGCACCTTGTCCCACTGAGCCGACGTGGCCGCGGCGGACGCGAAGGCCGTCACGAACTGCAGCTGGCTGTCGCTGCCGGCCTCGGCGGCCTGGGCGAGCTCCCACAGCGCGTCGGCGACCTTGGCGCGGGTGGCGTCGCGCTTGTCGGGCGCGACGTACGAGTTCGCGGCGAGCTGCAGCTGACCGAGCGTCGTGCGCACGGTGGTCGATTCGGTCTCGGCCCCGATGTTGCGCAGCACGAGGTCGACGTAGTCGGACGCGGATGCCTCGGCGTCGCGCGTCTGGTCCCACGCGGCACCCCACACGAGCGAGCGCGCCAGCGGGTCGCTGATCTTGCCGAGGTGGTCGATCGCGGTCTGCAGCGACTGTGCGTCGAGGCGGATCTTGGCGTAGGCCAGGTCCTCGTCGTTGAGGAGCACGAGCGCCGGGCGCTTGTGGCCCTTGAGCTCGGGAACCTCGGTCAGGTCGCCGTCGACGTCGAGCTCGACGTGGTGGGCGCGGACGAGCGCGTCGCCGTCGAGCTCGTAGAAGCCGACGCCGAGACGGTGCGGGCGGATCGTCGGGTAGTCGGCGGGAGCGGTCTGCACGATCGCGAACCGCGTGATGTTGCCGTCCACGTCGGTGACGATCTCGGGGGAGAGCGTGTTGACCCCCGCGGTCTCGAGCCACTTCTTCGACCAGGTCGACAGTTCGCGGCCGCTGGTGACCTCGAGCTCCGAGAGCAGGTCCGACAGCTCGGTGTTCGACCACTGGTGCTTCTTGAAGTAGGCCGCGACGCCGCCGAAGAACGCCTCGATGCCGACCCAGGCGGCGAGCTGCTTGAGCACCGACCCGCCCTTGGCGTACGTGATGCCGTCGAAGTTGACCTGAACGTCTTCGAGGTCGTTGATCTGCGCCACGACCGGGTGCGTCGAGGGCAGCTGATCCTGACGGTACGCCCAGGTCTTCTCCATCGCGTTGAACGTCGTCCAGGCCTCGGTCCACTCGGTGGCCTCGGCGGTGGCGATGGTCGACGCCCACTCCGCGAACGACTCGTTGAGCCACAGGTCGTTCCACCACTTCATGGTCACGAGGTCGCCGAACCACATGTGGGCGAGCTCGTGGAGGATCGTGACGACGCGGCGCTCCTTGACGGCGTCGGTGACCTTGGAGCGGAAGACGTAGGTCTCGGTGAAGGTCACCGCGCCCGCGTTCTCCATGGCGCCCGCGTTGAACTCGGGCACGAACAGCTGGTCGTACTTCGCGAACGGGTACGGGAAGTCGAACTTCTCCTCGAAGTACGCGAAGCCCTCACGCGTCTTGTCGAAGATGTAGTCGGCGTCGAGGAACTGCCACAGGCTCTTGCGGCCGTACACGCCGAGGGGGATCACGCGGCCCGAGGCGCTCGTCAGCTCCGAGAAGGTGGCCTCGTACGGGCCGGCGATGAGCGCCGTGATGTACGACGAGATGCGCGGCGTGGGCTCGAACGTCCACGTCGCACTGCCGTCGCCGTGGCGCTTGGGCTCGGGCGTGGGGGAGTTCGAGACGACCTTCCACGGCTCGGGAGCCGTGATCGTGAACTGGAACGTCGCCTTGAGGTCGGGCTGCTCGAACACCGCGAACACGCGACGCGAGTCGGGCACCTCGAACTGCGAGTAGAGGTACACCTCGCCGTCGACGGGGTCGACGAAACGGTGCAGCCCCTCACCGGTGTTGGTGTACAGGCAGTCGGCGTCGATCACGAGCTCGTTGTCGGCGGCCAGGTCGTTCAGCGCGATGCGCGAGTCCGCGAACGCCGCGGCAGGGTCGATGGACCGGCCGTTGAGGGTGATCTCGCGCACGTCGCGTGCGATGAGGTCGATGAACGTCGAGGCGCCGGGCGTCGCCGTGAAGCGCACGACGGTGCGCGATCCGAAGATCTCGGCGCCCTTCATCAGGTCGAGCACGACCTCGTACGACTGCGTGTCGACGATCGCGCGGCGCTCCTGCGCCTCGATGCGGGTGAGGTTCTCTCCAGGCACTGCTGTGGCTCCCATGGGTGAGGATGACGGACGCGGCTGTCAGCGCTGCTGGCGCCCACGACAACCGTCCCAGCCTATGCCAGGCATGCCGTAACGCCAGATGCGACGCGAGAACCGGTGCGCGGCGGACGCGGCGGGGCGCCACGCGGTGTCAGGATGGAGGGGTGAGCCCCGCCGAACAGCCTCTCGTCCCGTTCGCCTCTCCCGCCGCGGCCCCCGGTGCGCCGTTCGTCGAGGTCCCCGTCGCCTACGACGGCATCCTCCTCGCCGGCTTCGGCGGCCCCGAGGGACAGGACGACGTCATCCCGTTCCTGCGCAATGTCACCCGCGGTCGCGGCATCCCCGACGAACGGCTCGAAGAGGTCGCGCACCACTACCGCCACTTCGACGGCGTGAGCCCGATCAACGCCCAGAACCGCGCGCTGAAGGCGGCGCTCGAGGCGGAGCTGGCCCGCCGCGGCATCGAGCTGCCCGTGTACTGGGGCAACCGCAACTGGTCGCCCTACCTCGACGAGGCGGTGAAGGATGCCGCCGCCGCCGGCGACACGAAGCTCCTCGGGCTCGCGACGAGCGCCTACTCGTCGTTCTCGAGCTGCCGCCAGTACCGCGAGGACTTCGCTCGAGTGCTGACCGAGACGGGGCTGGCGGACACCGTGAGCATCGACAAGGTGCGCCAGTTCTTCGACCACCCCGGTTTCGTGCAGCCGTTCATCGACGGTGTGCGCGCGGCGGTCGCCGGCTTCCTCGACGACGGCATCGCCCCCGAGGCGGTCCGAGTGCTGTTCTCGACGCACAGCATCCCGACGGCCGACGCCGAGCGCTCCGGACCGCGCGAGGGCGACGAGCTGCACCGCGATCTCGGCGAGGGCGGCGCCTACGCCGCCCAGCACCTCGCGGTGGCCGAGGTCGTGATGGCGGCCGTGGCAGCCGAGGTCCCCGGCGCCGAGCGGATCGGCTGGGACCTCGTCTATCAGTCCCGGTCGGGCCCCGCGAGCCAGCCGTGGCTCGAGCCCGACGTCAACGACGTGATCGCCGAGCTGCCGGCCGCCGGCATCCAGGCGGTCGCGATCGTGCCCGTGGGGTTCATGAGCGACCACATGGAGGTCCTGTGGGACCTCGACACCGAGGCCATGGAGGCGGCCGAAGAGGCCGGCATCCGAGCGGTCCGCACGCCGACCCCTGGCGTCGACCCCGTCTTCGTGGCGGGCCTGGTCGACCTCGTCGAGGAGCGCCTCAACGGCACGCCCGCGTCCGAGCGTCCGCACGCGACAGGACTCGGCCCCTGGTTCGACGTGTGCCGCCCGGCGTGCTGCGAGAACGTCCGCGCCGGGTTCAAGCCCGCCGCCGCCGGCGTCGCCCCCTGATCCGCACACCTTCTGTCGAGTGGATGCCGCGACCGCCGGCATCCCGTCCCCTCCTGCCCGCCCCTCTCTAGGATTGAGCCCATGCGCATCCACATCGCGACCGACCACGCCGGCCTCGAGTTCTCGACGCAGCTGCTTCACCACCTCGCAGCAGCGGGGCACGAGGTCGTCGACCACGGTCCCCTCGAGTACGACCCGCTCGACGACTACCCGGCGTTCTGCATCCGGGCCGCGCAGGCGGTGGTGCGCGACCAGGCCGCCGGCATCGAGACGCTCGGCATCGTGTTCGGCGGCTCGGGCAACGGTGAGCAGATCGCGGCGAACAAGGTGACGGG